>Ga0206810_1096_pt1 | contig 12840 bp, 12 predicted proteins | sample Alteio_BWOrgCont_56_FD_152889 | JGI IMG/M metagenome (GOLD analysis project Ga0206810, IMG submission 152889) | Enriched cells from forest soil in Barre Woods Harvard Forest LTER site, Petersham, Massachusetts, United States -... | ecosystem: Environmental > Terrestrial > Soil > Temperate forest >...
AGTAGTAGTTAATGTCTTCCCCTTTTGGATTTTTAAAACCATCGAATACGCTTATTGGCCATAACCATGACGAAAACCAGGTATCTAAAACATCTTCGTCCTGTTTTATTTCTTCTATTTGTACCCCTGTGTTTGTAGTCCGGAGTTTTTGGAATGCTTCTTCTTTTGTTTTACAAACCACGGTGTTCCCTTTTTTATCGTACCATGCCGGTATTTGTTGTCCCCACCATAATTGACGCGAAATGCACCAATCGTGTACATTTTCCATCCAATGTTTATAGGTATTTATGAATTTTTCGGGAATTAATTTAATCGTACCGTTCAAAACATTTTCCAATGCAGGTTTCGAAACAGTATCCATTTTTAAAAACCATTGCATTGATAATCGGGGCTCAATAACTGCATTGGTACGTTCGGAATAACCTACTTTGTTTTTGATATCTTCAATCTTTACTACATGTCCCAGCTCTTCTAAATCTTTGATTATTTTTTTACGAACGGTGAATCGGTCGTCTCCAACATAAAATTTGGCGGCTTCACTCATCGTTCCGTTAGGGGCAATGGTATCTATTACTTCAAGTTTATGTTTTACCCCAAGGTTATAGTCATTAATATCATGAGCCGGAGTAATTTTTAAAGCACCGGTTCCAAATGTTGGGTCAACATATTCGTCAAAAATAATAGGTACAGATCGGTTAACCATAGGTATAACCACTCGTTTGTTTTTCAGGTGTTTGTATCGCTCATCGTTGGGATTAACACAAACGGCGGTATCACCCAAAATAGTTTCGGGACGAGTAGTTGCAATGGTTATCCATCCATTGCTGGTATCTTCAATTTTATATCTTACGTAATATAATTTTGAGTTAACTTCTTTATAAATCACCTCTTCGTCTGAAACGGCTGTTAACCCTTGAGGGTCCCAGTTTACCATTCTTACCCCTCGGTATATATAGCCTTTATTGTAAAGGTCAATAAACACATCGGTTACGGCTTCGCTTAAATCGTCTTCCATCGTAAAGCGGGTGCGATCCCAGTCGCAGGAAGCTCCTAATTTTTCAAGCTGTTTAAGAATAATGCCCCCGTATTTTTCTTTCCATTCCCAGGCATGTTTTAAAAACTCTTCACGTGTTAAATCTGTTTTTTTTATTCCTTTTTCTTTTAATAGGGCAACAACTTTGGCTTCGGTAGCAATGGACGCATGGTCGGTACCGGGTACCCAACAGGCATTATATCCCTGCATCCGTTTCATACGGATTAACACATCCTGTATGGTATTGTTTAACATGTGTCCCATGTGTAGAACACCTGTAACATTTGGTGGAGGCATCACTATCGTGTAGGCTTTACGCTCATCCGGTACCGATTTAAAGAATTTATAGTTAAGCCAATAGGCATACCATTTATCTTCAGTAGTTTTCGGGTCGTATGTTTTAGGAATTTCCATAATATAATATGGTGATTTTTATATAAAAAATGGAGAGCGAAGTTAATAAAATATCTTAAAGGCTTAATCGGCAGGAGAAATGGCCAATGGAATTGAATTGCTGAAAAACTTCTTTTGTTTGGAATAAAAAACTATATTTGCAGCCCGTTTACCGTTTTAAGTTGATTAAATGCGCATGTGGCGTAATTGGCAGCCGCGCCAGACTTAGGATCTGGTGCCTCACGGCGTGGGGGTTCGAGTCCCTCCATGCGCACTTAATACTACAAAGTTGTTTATTTTATTGTATTAACAAGTAATTATCAGGCGCCGGTAGTTGTGTTTGTGTTGTTTGGAGGAGTTTGATTGTTTGTTCCGCCTGTTACATTGTGGTCCTTGGCAGCAATCAAACCAAGTCCCGTTAAAATAGTAACAATGGCACCGGCCATTTCAGGAGTAATATAACCCAATTGAGTTACAACAGGGATTACTACTACCAATATTCCCGCTAAGGTTGTTTTCCAGTTTTTCACGATGTTTTTCATTTGTTATAGTCTTAGAATTTAGTAATGTAATTTTCCAGTCTTTAATCTTTCAATTTGTAATTACTTTATTTCAATAGTTCCATTATCCGGAAGTAAACTCATTAACTTTTCAAAAACAGTTTTACTATTAATAATATCCGGGATACCATCTCCATTGATATCAGCATAACTACTACCTATTAAAATACAACCCAAAATATCTATATGTACACCTGCTGCAAAATTTCCGTAATGAATACAAATACCTGTACGATTGGGCACACCGCCTATCGCAATGTGTTCGTAAGGCACATGTGTCGGAGTGGATTTCGTCCACGTATAAGTCCCCGTCGGTATACAACTTTCACCCTGTTTATTATCGGCCCATTTAAGTTCCAGGGTGGCACAATTAAATGAAATGTCCTCTAATGATAAAACGCCTTTAGTTTCAATTAGTTGATTGGATTCCCTTGTAATACCGATCTTCATTTGTTTTATTTAAAAATGTCTGCAATTACTTTTACTGCTGTGCTGCCGCCAATTAGCCCGAAAACCCACAAAGCACCTTTTTGTTTATTGTGCGTTGATTTTAACTCTGCAATATCCTTTTCATGCGTCTCCAATCGCTCTTTTGAATACGCACTGTGTACATCAATGCGTGTAACCTTATCGGATATTTCACTTCGCCATTCATTGCTCGATGCAATATGGTTTTGCAATAACTCCTTTATTTCTTCAAGTTCGGCCATACCTTATTTTTTGCTTCTGCTTGCACTATTTTTTTATGTTCTTTTCTGTCAATACGTTTTTTGTTCCATCTCAACAGCCAGTTGGCAATGGCCACTAACAAACCGCCAGTTACTGCAGCAGGAAGCAACGGAACCGCTTTTTGTACAGCCTCATCTAAGGTTGGCTCGGCAGTTTCAACGTCTTTTATAATGTTTGTAGAATCCTTGGTTAATGTGCCGGCTTCTTTAACGGAATCGGCAATAAGTACACTGTCTTTGTTGCTCGCGAAACCTGATGTGCATATCGATGTGGTTATAAATAGATATGCTGATGTGACGATTAGAAACAATTTTTTCATGATTCTTTATTTATTAATTTGGATATTGGATACCTATACCTGAGTTATAAATTTTAGTAAACCAGCTGTCTGATTTTACAACATTGAATAAAGCAATTTCGTCAACATAACACGCCCCTGAATAATTAGTTGATATATATCTAATGAGCCCTATTTTTGGGGTCTCTGTTCCACTATATGATACTGGAGTAAATGCCACACTTCCCACTTTAGTTCCGTTTAAATAAATTGTTGCAATACCACTAGTAGCAATTGAAAACCCTATATTATACCACGTGTTTCCGCTAAAAGAATAAGTGTATTGCAATTGTTCGTATCCAGAAGTTTTAAAATTCACTAATGAAAGAATATTAGTGTATATTTCGAATTCCCATCCAGCAGTGGAAGAAGAAGAAATATTGCTTAAGGGAATAATAAATGTTCCTAAGGTTGACGGTGTTTTTATCCACACAGAACACGAAATGGGCATATAATCCCACGAATTATTTGGAATAGATATATATTGATTAATTCCATTTATATTGATGGATTGATTAATGATACCTGTTGTATATCCCGGCGCATTTACAAGCGTGTCATTTGCCCCATGTACAGTATCAACAGGTGTACAATCTAATTTATAATAATTGGTTATGTTATTCCAAAGAGTATCATTAGAAGAACGCTTGCCCATTATATCAATAATATCTCCATATCTGTTTTGAGAAAAACAAACTTGAGGAAACAAAATTATTATGAATAATATTTTTTTCATTGTTGTGATAATCCTATAATATCAAACTTAGAATCAACAGCATTGTATATAACCCCTAAATACAGCCATTTACTTGCTGTTGTTGAACTGGGCAAGGTGACTCCCATGGCTCTGTAATTACTGCCAAAAGTTAAAGTTTGCGATGTTCCGTTATCTTTGATCCGTACCATAAATGATTGCATTTCTTTAAATGTTCCTGTAGGATTTGCCAATACAATTGCTCCCGACAAACCGGTTTCGGTTATAGCGTCGTTTGCTGAAGTAGGAGTAATGGTTAAAGTACCTGCTGTTTGCACACGAGGAGTTAATGGCAGAGCTAAACTATCAATAGCCCTGTGTACAAAAGCCGTATTTGCTACCTTTGTTGAACTGTCGGCAACACTTTTAGTTGGCACCAACACTTTTCCTGTAAAAGTTGCGGTGCTATCATTGGTAATAGTTAAAATATTACCTGACGATGCATTTTGAACCGACAACGCCGTTGTTGCGGTTGTGGTACCTGCACCCACTACTTGTAATTTAGCGGTTGGTGAACTTGTGCCAATGCCTACATTAATAGCACCTACACTTCCTGTAGGAGCACCTAATACCATAACATTGCTTATGCTTGCTTTGGCATTATAACCTATAGTTGTAACGCCGGAAAGCGAGTTTGTTGTTACGTCTGATAAATGACCAATATTGGTATTATTGCTTCCTGTGGTTATTGTAATACCTGATGAATCGCCAACTGAACAATTAAATGCTCCTGATACATTACTTTCCAACGCATAAGCCCCAACAGCAGTATTGTAATTGCTATTTACACTCACTAAAGCAAAAGCTCCTATTGCTGTGTTGCCGGTTATCGTTGTTCCTGAATTATTGCCAATACCATACCCAACACCAGTATTAAAACTGCCGGTGGTTACAATATCAAAAGCACCATGCCCCACACCAGTATTACCAACTCCCGATGTTAGACTATTACCAGAATAATAACCAAAGAAATTATTGCTTTGCCCAGTTGTTAAAGAAGCAAGAGAAGATATACCGAAAGCGCTATTGTATTTATAGCCGCTTGTATTTGCAGAAGCGGATATAGAACCTACACCAAATGATGTATTCCCGCTTCCTAAAATTCCTGATAACGAATTATTCCTTTTAAAATATATATCCTCATTATCCGTAGTTCCGATAAAATTAGTTCCCGGTGTTGTGCCGCTATTACCTTTTAATGACCATCCTATACCTTGAGCTAAACTATCAATGGCCCTGTGTACAAAAGCTGTATTGGCAACCTTTGTTGAACTGTCGGCAACGTTTTTTGTTGGCACTATAACCTTGCCTGTAAACGTTGCGGTGCTATCATTAGTAATAGTTAAAATAGTGCCTGACGAGGCATTTTGAACAGACACTGCCGTTGTGGTAGCTGTTGTGCCTGCACCCACCACCTGTAATTTAGCGGTTGGTGCCGTTGTACCTATACCCACGTTTTGAGCATTAACTCCTGTACCGCCTATTACGGCTACATTTGAAGCCGTTGCCTTTGCACCGTAACCTATTTCAGTAGTGTTTGTTAATGAATTAGTTCCAACACTTGTACTATCACCTAAAGAAGTGTTTTTAGTTCCCGTTGTTAAACCTGAGCCTGAGTTCCAACCCAAGGCAGCGTTGTGTTGGCCTGTTGTAAGGCTAATCAAAGAGCTATCACCTATACTTGTATTTGCATAACCAGTATTAATGTGTAATCCTGATAAACTGCCGACTGCTGTATTTCCATAACCTGTGGCTAAATTTAATGCCCCATAACCTACGGCAGTGGCGTAGTTAGATGTTGTTTGTTGTGTTAGTGTTAAATATCCTATTGAAGTATTATACGAGCCGGATGTTAAACGTTGTAAAGATTGATACCCTTCTGCTGTATTATTAGAGCCGCTTGTTACAAGACCTAAAGATTGATAGCCTACTGCAACGTTATTGTTTGCTGTTACCGTAACGGTACTTACACCGTTACCCGCCATTGATTGAGCTCCTATTCCGATATTATGTGAACCTGTTATTATTGTTCCCGATGCCCCTTGCATTGATTCAAAACCTATGGCAATATTAACATTTCCGGTTGTTATTGATTGTCCGGCTGCAAAGCCAAAACAATCGTTTGATGTTCCGGTTGTTATTTGACTGCCCGCTTGATAACCAAATTCGTCATTACTTGCCCCTGTTGTTGAACTCAACAATGTTTGATAACCAAAAGCCGTATTTGCACGAGTTGTAGCTGAACTTGTATTATTTTGCAAGTTCATCATACTTTGATACCCTGCTGCCATATTGCCTACTGTTGTGGCTGTGTAGCTCGTTAATGCCTGATGCCCTATTGCAAAATTTCCCGAAAGATTGCTTTTAGATAAAGTATAATCACCTACCCCTATATTATAACTACCCGTTGTATTTCCATTTAAGGCAGAATGCCCAAATGAAATATTATGTATACCGGTTGTTGTTTTTAACTGTGAACTGTCTCCCAAAGCACTGTTATAACTGCCCGAAGTATTATTTTGTAAGCAATGCGCTCCAACAGCTGTAGTTGAAGTACCTGTTGGTGATGATGCCAAACTTCTGTATCCCAAACTTGTATTGTTTGTTGCACTATCTATTACTCCAGATGGTACATTATTCTGTCTAAAATGTATAGCTGTGGCATCTGTTGTACCAATAAAATTTGTTCCCGGTGTTGTACCGCTATTTCCTGTTAAAGACCAGGTCGAACCGTGTAAAGCTGTTAACGAATCAATGGCCCTGTGCACAAAGGCTGTATTTGCGGCGTTTGTTGAACTATCGGAGATTGGAGGGGTAGAATTTATTCCTACTCTTCCGTTGGCGTACAGTGCATAATTATTAGTTATGGTTGCGTTGGTTCCTGCAACAGGCGGATTAACATATAAATTGTAGGCATTCGTTATGGTAGATGCCCCGGTAAATGAATAAGTTGGCGAATTTATTAAAAACTCTCGTTGTGTAGCTATGTTTCCGGTTGCGTATTGCCGCGAAACCGGGCTAAAAACCACACCCGATAATTCGGTAGCTGCCGGCTGATTTGTGTTGGTGGGTTGTGTAAAAATAAAACTACTGTTACCGGATGAGGTGGAAACGGGGTTAAAAACCAATTGGCCAAACCCTCTTCCAATAGTACAACCTATATTGGTAGTGGTTCCTGCACCATTTTGCTGTGCAAAAATATTATTGTTGATATAATACCCGCCCGAAGTGCCAAAAGCCGTATTTTCATACAACGAGGTCCAATAATCTACCTTGCTGTTATTACCTCCCGTTCCGGTAACTTGTATAACATCGCCGGATAACACTGATATGTTTGTTTGTGCCGGTGTTTTTAATGAGGTTGAATTGTACGTTATGGTACAACTATTACTGAAGGTAAGCGTCATTTGTGTGCCCGAAGGAATGATAAATGAAGTTATGGTGCCCGTTCCTACAACCAATACGTTGTTGCTTGACAAACTTCCCAAATTTATCGTTGACGCTGCCGATACTGTTACCGTTGGCGCAAAACCTAATGTACCCGATTGTTTGTACACATTATTTGTAAGCATGATAGTGTCCCAAAAATTATGCACAAAAGCAGTGTTTGCCATTTTGGTCGAACTATCGGAAATGGCTTTAACCGTACATGTTGTAGTTGGTACGGTTTGTATTGAATACGTAGTAATAAAATTACTTACATTTATTTTTTTTGTAGAACCCGGTATTCCCGCAGCGTCGTCTTTAATTAAAAAGTCACCAACATTACCGGTAGTGGTAGTAGGTAAATTTTTAACCTCTGTTTGAGCATTTAAAGCTGATACACTTGCGACTAACAGACTTATGACTATTGATTTTTTCATGCGATAAATGTAAAATCATTTTTACCGCCTGCTTTTTTTTTGATTTAATGAGTTTTGGTTAAGTCGTAAAATACTTATAGTCATCAGTCGTAAGTCCTTGAGCCGATAATCGTAAAGCCGCTTTTAATCGTTCAATTTTTAATCAGCACATCATTTAGTCCACCCATTGTTTAATTTATTTATAAATTAGCACGCTCACGTTAATAAACTATTATACATGGCAAAACCCAATTTTTTTATAGTAGGGGCACCTAAATCGGGCACTACTGCCTTGTACAACTATTTGAAAGAACACCCGCAAGTATACATGCCCCACCGTAAAGAAATTCACTTTTTTGCCACCGACCTTAGCTACACAACCCCACCCGTTAGCGAAAGTATTTACCTCAGTTATTATAAAGATGCTGTTTCGCAAAAGGCAATTGGCGATACCTTTCCTTTAAACCTGGTGTCGTGCAATGCGGCACAAAACATCAAAAAAATTTAACCCGCAAGCCAAAATAATTATTATGCTGCGCAACCCTGTGCAAATGATTTATTCGGGCTATAGCCAAAAGGTGTTTAATGGAGATGAACCATTTACCGATCTTAAAAGCGCATTGGATGCCGAAACCAATAGGCGGTCAGGCAAACACATCCCTACCCAACGCCGCTGCCCTGTGGAGGCTTATTTTTACAGCAGTTTTGCAAAATATTACGAACAGGTAATGCGTTACACATCGGTTTTTTCGGAAGACAAAATTCATATTATTTTATACGACGATTTTAAAGCCAATACCGGAACTGAATACGGCAACGTATTGAAATTTCTGGAACTGGAAGAAATAGTACCCGATTCGTTTAATGTAATAAACCCTAATAAAAGCGTGCGTAGCAAAACATATTTGCAATTTTTGATGAACCCCGGAAGTATAATTAAAGCAGTGGGCAGGTTATTTTTTCCGCACCATACTAAAAGGCGTACCTGGCTCATGGAAACACTTTGGGCATTTAATGCTAAAAATGAACCCCGAAAACCATTAACAAAAAATTTACACCAGCGCTTGCTGGATATGTACAAAGATGATATTGAAAAAACTGGGGAAACTATTAAATAGAGATTTGAGCGATTGGTTAAAAATACAGAACGAATAATCATTAACAGGTAATTAATTATAGATGGTAAAGCCCAATTTTTTTATAGTAGGTGCACCTAAATCGGCAACCACTGCACTTTATGAATACTTAGATAAACATCCTGATGTTTTTTTTCCTAAAAAATCAATTTACTATTTTTGTTATGATCTTACTTTTCGCACACCACCCTTGCCCGAAAGTGTTTATCTTAATTATTTCAGGGATACTCGTTCCCAAAAAGCAATTGGCGATGCAGCCGTTTATAATTTGCTGTCAAAAGATGTAGCGTGGAAGATTAAGGAATTTAATCCCTCAGCCAAAATAATCATTATGCTTCGTAACCCCCTGCAAATGGTTTATGCTCAGTATCACCAAAATGTTGCAAATGGCGATGAAACCATAGAAGATTTTGAAGAAGCACTGGATGCCGAAAGTAACAGAAGAAAAGGCGACCTGGTCCCTCCATACCACAACTGCCCGCGCGAAGCTTTGTATTACAACACCGTGGCAAATTATTACGAACAGGTGCTGCGTTACAAATCGGTGTTTGACCTCAACAAAATTCATATAATTTTATACGACGATTTTAAAGCCGATACCCGAACCGAATACCAAAAAGTATTGAAATTTCTGGAGCTGGAAGAAATACTACCCGATTCGTTTAAAGTGGTAAACCCCAGCAATGGTGTACGTAGCAAGACTTACTTGCAATTTTTAATGAACCCCGGTAAAATTATTAAAGCCGTGGGCCGGTTTTTATTTCCGCACCATACCAAAAGCCGGGAATGGCTAATAGACCGACTTTGGGCATTGAATAGTAAAAACACACCCCGCCAGCCATTAACAAAGCAATTAAAACAACGTCTGCTGGATACGTACAAAAACGATATTAAACAATTAGAGAAACTGTTGAACCGAGATTTGAGCCATTGGTTAAAAATTGAGAATGGGTAATGTAGTTAATTGATAAGTGATTTTCAATAGGCAATTTCCAAATGTAATAGGATAGTTGTCCAATTTAAAAACAATTTATACTTTCGTTTGTAGAGGTGGAAATTAAAAACAAAATATATTTTAAGAATATAGATGTACTTCGGTTTTCGGCGTTCTTCTTAATTTGCGTCAATCATTTGTTTTTTTCAAATAACGAAATTATATCCTCTTCGCTATCCCTTTTTCATAAATACTTATTTCCGTATGGTTATGTCGGTCTCGGATTTTTTTTTACTTTATCCAGTTTTATAAATACATGGGTCATACTAAAAGAGTACGGCAGCAGTAATAAGTTTAATCTTAAAAATTTTTACGCCAGGAGGATATTAAGAATTTGGCCGCTTTATTTTGGCATTGTGGCAATAGCTTATATTGTGCTGCCTTTTATAAGTGGAGTTTTGAATACCACTCCCCCAAACTTACCAAGTGTGTGGTGGTTTTTAACATTTACATTTGATTATTATTTGGGGTATATCAATCAAAATACTGTTTTCTTTTTGGCATTTTTATGGTCTATTGCTATTGAAGAACAATTTTATTTTGTTTGGGGTGTTTTTATGCGTTTTTTTCACAAAAACATTCCCGCAATTGCCTTTACATTGATGGTTGTGTATATTTTATGTTTAGTTTTAAATGCATTTCACGTAATTCGTTTGGTTTATTTTAACCCAATAAATTACTTTCCGAACTTTGCATTCGGAGCCTTTTTAGCGCATTCTTGTTTTAATAAAAATAAATTATTTAATATTCTGAAAAACTCCCCCCCTTATTTTTTGAAAATATTTTATGCACTATTGATAATAACCTTCCTGTTTTTGCAAAAACAGGAAGTTACAAATTTTGTTCATGCTGTTAGACATGTTGTTTTCACTGTGTTTTTCTGTTTGCTTTTGTTCGACCAATGTTTTAATACCGCACCTTTATTTAGCATGGGAAAATATAACGTGCTTAATTATTTGGGTAAAATAAGCTTTGGTTTGTATTGCTGGCACGGAGTTGTAATTACTATTGTCAAAAAATTTGCAGAATTGGTGCATTATAACGAAACCTATTGGGATGTGTTAGTGCTATATCCCTTGCTGACATTGTTTTTAACTATAATAATTTCAATTATAAGTTATGAATTAATAGAAGTTAAATTTTTAAAATTAAAAGAGCGCTTCAGCTCTTCTTTTTCAGTATAGTGGTCCGATGTTGTTTTAAAAACGAGACTTTTATAACTTATGCCATGCCCCGTTTTCGTAGTCCCACAACCCTACACTTGTAAATGTGCCGTTTGTGGTACTTACAAATAGTATCAACCCTTCTACAGGAGTTATTGCACTTGCTTGTGTCGATGTCATTGGTGTAATTCTAAAACCCGCCGTTGTGCTTGTTACCTCTAAAACAGCCGACGCGTTTGGAGCCGTATTACCTATGCCCACACTTACTGCCCTGTAGCCGGTACCACCTAAAATCAATGCGTTGGATGCACTCACTATTGCACTGTCGCCTATTGCCGTTGCATTTACCAGCCCGCCGGTTGTACTGTTGGCATAATTGCCTAAAAAAGTATTGTGCGAACCCGTAGTATTACTATTACCTGCATTTACACCTATGGCCGTATTATAACCACCTGTTGTAGTGTTGTATAATGATGAAACACCAAAACCACTATTTTGTGTACCACTTGTACTTGCCTGTAACGACAAGTAACCCGCCGCCGTGTTATAATTGCCCATAGCGTATCCGGCTAGGCCTGTACCGACCAATGCCTGTGTGCCAAGGGCCGTATTGCCCATTCCCGTGGTATTATTAAGTAATGCCTGATAACCAAAACCTGTATTATAGTTTGCTGAATTATAATTTAAAGCTTCGTAACCAACCCCCACATTATAACTTGCTGTAGTATTTTTTTGTAATACATTGAGGCCTATACCAACATTATAACTACCGGTAGTATTGGCTTGCAGGCAATAGTACCCCATGGCAGCATTGTATGAACCTGATGTGTTTTTTTGCAAAGCCTGCCCTCCTATAGCTGTATTATAACCACCTGTTGTGTTAGTTATCATTGTAAAATTACCAACTGCGGTATTCTCAAATCCGCTTGTATTTGCATAAAGCGCTTTATAACCAAAAGCAGTACCGCTATTGCCCGTGGTTAAATTTACCGTATTATAATTTAAGGCCCCATAACCAAAACCTGTGTTTTGGAGTACGCTGTCCTGTATTAACCCCGATGCTGTATTGTTTACTTTAAACATTAAATATTTATCATCCGTTGTACCTATAAAATTGCTGCCCGGTGTTGTACCGCTGTTACCCGTTAAGCTCCATCCACTGCCACTACCATGCGCTGCTAAGCTATCAATGGCACGGTGAACAAAGGCCGTGTTGGCTATTTTAATGCTGCTGTCGGCAACCGGATGTACTGCTGTTGTGGCAGTAGGTGCCGTTTGTATGGAATATGCAGAAATAAAATTTCCTGCACTTATTTTTTTAGTGGAGCCCGGTGTTCCAACCGAATCGTCTTTAATTAAAAAATCGCCTTTAACACCAACTGTTGTAGCGGGCAAGGCACCTACTTTAACCTGACTTACGACTGCCTGACTTACAATTAACAAGGCACTTATAACTACTATTTTTTTCATGCCATAAATGTAAAATTGTTTTTATGCGTCGCTATTTTTTTGATTTAATGAAAATCGATGAGTTGATTTCCGATTACCAATTTTCAATTAATTGATTTTTTAATCCCCTCATTAACGCATAGCACATCAACTCATCACCTAATCCACAATCACACTCATATCGTCATCGTTAATCATCTGGTCGCCGCTGTCGGTTTCCAGCCCACCCGGCGGGTTGGTGTAATCAGGAGCAATGTAAGGGCCGCCGTCTTCCTTTATGCCCCAGCCATCGTCGGTTTTAAGTATGCCTGCTTGCCCTGTGCCAAATGAGGTAGTGTTTCCTGTAGTTAAAATAAAGCCGTTTGAGGTTAAGTAACCGTTAAAAAAATAATCGGTTATCAGTTGCGGATTAAATGTAAAAACTGTTCCCGGAGGCGGGTACGTGAGTAC
>Ga0206810_1098_pt2 | contig 12518 bp, 9 predicted proteins | sample Alteio_BWOrgCont_56_FD_152889 | JGI IMG/M metagenome (GOLD analysis project Ga0206810, IMG submission 152889) | Enriched cells from forest soil in Barre Woods Harvard Forest LTER site, Petersham, Massachusetts, United States -... | ecosystem: Environmental > Terrestrial > Soil > Temperate forest > O...
GTTGGGGGCGAACGCGGAGACGTCGTTGGTCACTCCCTGGGTGAATCCGGTAGGACGATTGCATGCAGCGGTGGTCGTGAGCGGGCAGCTAACCAGCGGATTGGGATAAGTGGGAAAGACTTGATGGTCGTAATAGTTGGAAGTGTTGAGAAAAAGCTGGGCGTCGTTGATGCCGTTCTCCGTGGCGATCGCGGAATTGTAGATCTGCGGAATGCGGACGTAGAACAATCCATAGCCCGCGCGGATTACCAGCGGATGAGTCTTGCCGATGGAATAGGCGAGTCCGGCTCGCGGGCCGAAATTGTGAGGATTGAACGGGACTTTTCCAGCCGGCGGGAATAGCGGGTTCGAAATCAGTCCGGCGGTGGTGAAGGTTTGCAGGTCCCAGCGAACGCCCAGATTAACGGCTAGATGGTTTGTGGCGCGAATGGTGTCCTGCGCGAAGGCAGCGTAGTCGTTGCTGTTGGGATTGGAAGAAGACGGACCGAAACTCTGCAGATAATATTTCGGGACGGAGTGGGCATAAGCGCGAAGAGGCGTGAGCGGCAGCCCCGCTTCCATGGGTTCGAAGGTGAAAGGATCGACCTTAATGATGTCGAACAGATATTCGCCGCTCTGCTGACTGGGGAAGTAGTCGTAGATCCACGTAACCAGCGCGTCACCGCCGAACTTGAAAGAATGGCGGCTGGTATCGAGGCTGAGAGTCTCGGCAAGCTGGCCGCGGTGTTCGCGCGTGGCGCGAGGAAGTTGATCGGAGCGTCCGATGCCGTCGATGATGTCGGTAACCTTGACCAGGGTGTCGGTGGTATTGGTGAAGGACTGGCGCAGGTCGCGCGAGAACTGGACGCGGAGATGGCTGATAACCCGCGGGGTGAGGCCCGAGATGAGAGCAACCGAACCGGTGTCGGTGGAAACGTCTTCGGTGCCGTTGTCGGAGATGGAATCGTAGGTGACGGGGCTCGCAGGATCGAGGAATACGTTGTTCGATCCCCAATACCGGGAAGAATTGTAGCGCAGCGCGAGCTGATTGCGTGGCGTGAGATTGATATCAAGCTTGGCGTATGAAGCGTTGCCGATCTGCGCGGCGGGATAAGATCCCGCGAGTGAAGTCAGTTGTGCAGCGGCGGCGAAGACCAGAGCCTGATCGCTGGCCTCGTAGTCGCCGGGAGAGTACGGTCCGGTGCCGGCCTGGGGCACAACCTGCATGGACCCGTCGAGAAATTCGACCACGTCAGGGACGCGGAAGTAGTGCTGATCGAATCCGGCAAAGAAGAAGATTTTATTTTTCATGAGCGGACCGCCGAGTGTGGCTCCGCCTTGCTGCTGCTCGCTGTGGGGTTTGAAAGACATGAACGGAGTAGCAGCGCCGCCGAATGCGCTGTCGCGAATGTAATAGAGGCCGGTGCCGTGCCAGTGATTGGTTCCGGACTTGGTGACGACGTTAACGACCGCGCCTCCGGCCCGACCCATCTCAGCTCCGTAGGAGTTGGAAGAGACGCGGAATTCCTGCACCACTTCGTTCGAGAACTGGTAAGGAGCGCGATATAGGCCGCGGGCTTGGGCGAAGAAGGCATTGTTGAAATCGCCACCATCGACCAGGAAGCTGTTCTGGAATCCGCGCAGTCCGCCGAAAGAGAGATCGCCATTGGTGGCCGAAGTCAGGCTGCGGGGGTCTTGCGTCACGCCGGGTGAGAGCAGCATCAGGTCGGAGAAGCGCCGACCGTTAAGAGGGAGATCGCCGATGGCGCGTTCGTCAAGAAGCGTGGAGACAGCGGCGGGTTGAGTGTCGACCAGGGCAGGAGCGCCAGAGACGGAGACATGTTCGAGGGCGCCAGCGACGCTGAGACGGAACTCAAGCTCTGCAGCAGCGCCTACATCTACGTGCAGTTGCGGGGTGATCTGTGGCGACATACCCTGCGCGGCGACTCGGGCGGAGTAGTCGCCGGCCGGTAACAGATCGATCGCGAAGCGGCCTTCGGCGTCAGACGTGGCCGAATACCGAGCGCCGGTGGCCGTGCTGACTACCGCGATGCTGGCTCCGGGAATGCGCAACTCGTGAAGATCGACGACTGTCCCGTGAATGGCTCCGGTGGCGGCATCCTGGGCGGAAGCCAGAGGCGATAATACTGATACTGATAAAGAGAGGGTCAAGATACAGAGCGAGGTCCGCGACATAGACGTGCCACCTGTGGTCGGGATGAGGCTCGGAGGAGTGACTCCCGCGCGGGGTCCGGAGGCGAGCGGGTGGGGAAACCAGATTCTTTTGTAGCATGTGGCAGCGGGTTGTGCGGCGGCGTGTCGTGTTTCTTCTTGGGATGAGTGCCGGAGTGGGAAATCTGCTTTACTGACAGCCGTAGGGGCGTGCTATGTTCAGTGTTCGCTCAGCAGGCGTGTGCAGACCATGATTCGATCATTCAAAGGCATGGAGCCGGTGATTCCTGCTACGTGTTACGTCGATGAGTCGGCGCAGATTATCGGCGACGTGGTGCTGGGCGAGCATGCCTCGGTGTGGATGAATGCCGTGCTGCGCGGAGATGTGCATGCGATCCGCATCGGCTCGCATTCCAATGTGCAGGATTGCAGCGTGCTCCATGGCATGAAGAATCAATATGGCGTGACGATCGGCGAGTACGTTACGGTAGGGCATTCGGTGACTTTGCATGGATGCGTAGTCGAAGACCGCTGCCTGATCGGCATGGGATCAGTGATTCTCAACGGCGCAAAGATCGGAGCGGGGTCGATTATTGCTGCCGGCACGCTGATTCCCGAGCGGACGGTGGTCGAGCCGGGCTCGTTGTGGATGGGGTCTCCGGGAAAGTTCCGGCGGAAGCTGGATGAGAAGGATCAGGAATCGATCATGCGGTATGCCCGGAATTATTTAGGCTATACGGAGGAGTATCTGCACGAGCTATAAGGTTGTCATCCTGAGCGGAGAAAACCGATTCGCTTTGCGAATCGGTTTTCGGAGTCGAAGGACCCCTTTCACCCATCCGCAGCGGCGGGCGTGGCAGGGCGTTCCCCTGGCGCTCTCGATGGCGTGCTGAAATGCGCAGAGAACTCCCTGAGAGGCCGCCGGAACAGTTAGGCTGCAAGGGACCCCTCGACTACGACTCGTCTTTCGCAAAGCGAAAGACAAGCCTCCGCTCAGGATGACATTGAGGAATGAATGATTAAAGCCGTCCGAGGAACGCGAGACCTGCTGCCGCCCGAAACGGCGCTGTGGAATTTTGTGGAGTCGGCGGTGCGCGATGTCTTCCGCGCCTACAACTTCCAGGAAATTCGCACCCCGATCTTCGAGTCCACAGAATTATTCGCGCGCGGCGTGGGCGAAGAGACCGATATTGTCGCGAAGGAGATGTATACCTGGGAGGATCGCGGCCGAGCCGAAAGCGATAAAGGACAATCCCTTACCCTCCGCCCCGAAGCCACGGCAGGCATCGTCCGCGCCTACATCGAGCACAAACTCGGCGACCGCGGTCTGAACAAGCTCTACTGCATCGGCCCCATGTTCCGGCGCGAGCGCCCGCAAAAAGGCCGCTACCGGCAGTTTTATCAGATCGACGCTGAAATCATCGGTCCGCCATCGGCGGGCAGCGAGTCTCCGGCGCGGGATGCGGAAGTTCTCGAGATGCTGGCGACTCTACTCGATCGCCTCGGGATCAGCGGATGGACTCTTGAGCTGAATTCCGTTGGCTGCCCGAACGACCGCGTCGCATTCAATGAGGCGCTGCGCAAGGCTTTGGAGCCGGTGGTAGCGAAGATGTGCGCCGATTGCCAGCGCCGCGCCGTAACCAATCCGCTGCGTGTATTCGACTGCAAGGTTCCCGAGGATCAGCCGATCATCGACTCGCTGCCCCGCATCAGCCAGTTTCTTGACGAAGGCTGCCGGAAACACTTTGAAGCAGTACAAGAAATCCTCACAACAATTGGAGTTCCATTTTCACTGAACGACCGCCTTGTGCGAGGCCTCGATTACTACACGCGCACCGCTTTTGAATTCACTCACGGCGCGCTCGGAGCGCAGAACGCGATCCTCGGAGGCGGCCGCTATGACGGGCTCTCCGAAGCGCTCGGCGGGCCCCCGGCACCCGGGATTGGTTTTGCGATTGGCGAAGATCGCCTCGTAATGTCGCTGCAGGAGTCGGCCGACAGTGTAGTAAAGAAGCCGGACGTCTACGTGGCTCCGCTCGGTGCGGGGATGAACGCCGAAGTCGCCCGCCTGGCGCGGGAGTTGCGCCGCCATGATCTAATCGTAGACTTGGGAGACGACACCTTCCGGCTGAAGAAATCGTTCGAGGCCGCAACCAGGGCAGGAGCAAAATACATTTTGATCGTGGGTGAGAACGAAGTGAAGGCAGATGCATTCGCCCTGAAAAACCTGGCCACAGGCGAGCAGATTTCAGTACCGCGCGCGGATTTGCCGCGGAGGATTCAGGAATAGCTGCGCAGACGGTCGGCGATTCACAGAGAGGAATACTTCATGAAGATGGGATGGGTCATGTGTGCAATCCTATTGTTGGGAAGTGTGATTCCGAGTGCAGCTCAGGAAGCCGCACCAGCCAAGGCTCTCAGTCCGCTGGAGCAGACGCTGCTCTCCGGCGAAAAGGATTTTATCGCGGCTGCGAAAAAAGGCGACCCTGCATTCTTCAAACGGACGCTGGCCGCGAATTTTTCCTTCGTCGGCTTCGACGGGCAGCTGTACGAACGGCAGGACATGATTGACCAATTCTCCGGTGGCGGCGTCGATTTTCAGCCCTATAACATGAAGGTCGTAAGCGCCGGAGATGCGGTCGCGATTGTGACCTACGATGTGATCGTGCGTGTCCCGCCCCAGGAGGATGAGGGCCCGCCTCCGCGCTACCAGCACTGGACCTCGGTATGGGAAAAGCAGGGAGACGCGTGGAAGCTGAAGTTTCAACAGACCACGCCAACCCACTGGGGAGACTGGTAGGAATTCCGCCTTGGGCTGCGATGTTGCGCTTCCAGTTCGCGGTGACGAACGTCAAACTTAAGGCAGCTCAATTAACGGTCGACAGAGTCTGCGAGGTGAATCTCAATGAAACGAGCGGTAATAATCCTCATGGCAGGGCTGGCGTTGGCGGTCGTGGCGCTGGCGCAGGAGAGTATGCCGAAACCTGCTCCCGAACACAAGAAGCTCGACCTGCTGGTCGGTTCCTGGGTGCTCGAGGGAGACGTGAAGCCAAGCGCGATGGGGCCCGGAGGAAAGATCACGGAGAATGAAAAGTGCGAGTGGATGGAAGGCGGATTCTTCCTCGTATGCCACGTCGATTTCAAGAGCGCGAGCTCGGGGAACGGTTCGGGACTCGCGGTGCTCGGCTATTCCATCGGCGACAAGGCATATACCTATCGCGAGTTCAACAGTTGGGGCGAGTTCGACGATTCAAGAGGCACGCTCGACGGCGACACCTGGACCTGGACGAGCGACGAGAAAATGGACGACAGCATGGGCAAGGGCCGCTTCACCATGAAGTTCACGTCGCCAGCGTCGTACACCTTCACCTATGAGATGTCGCCCGACGGGGCGAAGTGGACCACAGCGGTCGACGGCAAGGCCACGAGGAAGTAGTACGAGTCGTTGCAGGTTAGAGCGCCACCCCTCCTATGTGGGGACAGCCGTCCTCGGCTGTCCGTCGAGCGAAGCTCGACCTTGGGCCCCAACCATTTATAATCTCTAATTCGGCTTTCCGCCGCATCCTCACTGTAAGGACAAAGCTTGCTCGATTTTCTAGGCGATCTACGACGAACGCACATGTGCGGAGCGCTGCGCTCCTCCGACGCCGGCAAAAAGGCCACTCTCATGGGATGGGTCAACAAGCGGCGCGACCTGGGCAGCCTCATTTTTGTCGACCTGCGCGACCGCACTGGAGTCACGCAGGTGGTAATCAACGCCGAGCGCGACGCGGCGATCCACAAAAAAGCCGAAGCGCTGCGCAACGAGTTTGTAATCGCCGTAACCGGCACCGTGAAGCTGCGCGACGCCAGCACCGTGAACAAGAATATTGCGACCGGCGAAGTGGAATTGGTGGCCGAGGAACTGCGCATCCTAAATGAGTCGAAACTGCCGCCGTTCCTGCCTTCCGACACAGCCCTTACCAACGAAGAAACGCGACTGAAGTATCGCTACATCGATCTGCGTCGTGATGTGATGCAGTTCAACATCGAACTGCGGCACAAGGTGGCGAAGGCGATCCGGGACTATTTGTCTGCCCAAGGATTTTTCGAGATTGAAACCCCGTTCATGACGCGGTCCACGCCGGAGGGCGCGCGCGATTATCTGGTGCCCAGCCGTGTGCAGCCGGGCACGTTCTATGCGCTGCCGCAGTCGCCGCAGATGTTCAAGCAGATCCTGATGATCTCCGGCTTCGACAAATATTTCCAGATCGTGCGCTGCTTCCGCGACGAAGACCTGCGCGCCGACCGCCAGCCGGAGTTCACCCAGATCGATTTGGAAATGTCATACCCCCAGCCGGAGCGCGTCTGGGAGGTGGTGGAGGGATTTCTGACGGCGGCATTTGCCGCGGCTGGGCACGCCATCAAGACGCCGTTCCCGCGCATGGATTACGACGAAGCGATCCGGCTGTATGGCATCGATAAGCCAGACCTGCGCCTGCCCGCATTCACCGATGTGCGGGAATGCTTTACGCCGGAGAATTTGCAGGAGCTGGCGATCAATCCGAATCTGCCGGTGATTGCCGTCCGCACCCCGAAGGTGGGCGAGCTTTCGCGCAAAGAACGCGATGACATCAAGCCCATGTTCCACTCCAAGGGCGGAGCAAAAATATTTGAAGACTTCAAACGCATCGCGAACAAGTTTCCCGAAGCCGCGGCCGCGATCGCGAAAAAGACCGGGATGGAGCAGAGCGATCTGATCGTGCTGATCGCAGGGTCGGCGCAAATTGGTTCCGCGCAAGCTGGGTCGACGCAAACCGGGCCGCAGGCAAATCGCAAAGTCACGCCACAGGAGCTGGCAATCTACGCCTCGGCGGGCCTGCTGCGTCTGGCCTTGGCGCAAAAGTATTCTGAAAAGCATGGAATCTTCAAAAAGACAGGGGATGCGGCAAAAGATTTCCGTTTCCTGTGGGTCACGAACTTCCCCATGTTCGAGTGGGACGAAGGCGAAAAAACCTGGATGGCGGCGCATCATCCCTTCACCTCGCCGCACGAAGAAGACATGGCGAAGCTCGAGTCAGGAGTGGAAGCATTACACGATCCGCTCTCACCGCTGAGCGCGGTGCGCGCGCTCGCCTATGACGTGGTGCTGAACGGCACCGAATTGGGCTCCGGATCGATTCGTATCCACCGCCAGGACGTGCAGAGCCGAATCTTCCGAGCCTTGGGCATGACAGAAGAAGAAGCGCGCGCACGTTTCGGATTCTTTCTCGAAGCGCTCGAGTACGGCACCCCTCCACACGGAGGAATCGCGCTGGGCCTCGACCGCATCGTGATGATCCTGGCGGGCGCAGAGAGCCTGCGCGAGGTGATTCCGTTCCCCAAGACAGCGCGCGCGGTGGATCTGATGGTCGATGCGCCCACGCCGGTAAGCGAGAAGCAGCTAAAGGAGTTGGGGATCGCGATTCGTAAAGCGAAAGAGTAAAGAGGGGTTGCCTTTGGGTGGCGCTGCGCTTTGAGCGCTGCGATAAGGCCTGACTGTTGGTCCGGGTTTTAGCCCTTGAGGTACATCGGAGGCTAAAGCCCCTCATCTCAACTGCCCTGATCGCAGCGCTGGAAACGCCGCGCTACCGAGGGTAAAAATCCAACCCTGATCAAGCTGTCAGCGTTGGTTTTAGCCGCTTAGGAATTTGATCCAGCATGAAACCTGGGTGGCCGAGCTGTAAGGATACTGTTCTGGAGTCTCGGCCAAGCCGCGCTGTACTGGATTCCGCCGGAGGTAAAACCTGAAATTGCCGTAGTCTTCAACTTCTCTCACACGGCGGTCGTAATAGCTCGGTTGCCAAATTTCCCCGCAATGTCCCAGCTCCCGCTTTGCCCTGTAAGAGAAGCCTCCCTTGATCAATTGCAGCGATCTCTCCAAGCTAACGGTGGGTGAAAGCAGCAGGTGAAAATGATCCGGCATCACAACGAACTCATGGAAAATGTATTTCTTCTTGTCACGGTAATGGAACAGGACTTCCACGAACAGCCGCGCCATCGGTTCATTGCGAAACAGCGGCCTTCGCTGAAACGTCGAAGCGGTAATGAAATAAATGCTATATCCAGTGTTTCCTTTGGGAGGCGCTGCCATAGAGGACCTCAGCGGCTAAAGCCGCGTCATTATGGCTACCTTATCGCAGCGCTGGAAGCGCTGCGCCACCCAAAAGCAGAATGTGAACGTCGCGGTTCCAAATCGGAACTACGGCGCATTGCTTACCCTGTTTCTCCAGTCGAATTCTGCAATGAAGAAATCCACAGCTGCCTTGTGACATCTGACCTTGCGCCTCACTCCTGATTCATCTCATACTGAATCCAAATCTCTGCGGGCTCCTTGACAACCAAATAGGCAAAGCTAAAGCCAGTCAATCCGATATTTTGAGGACAAATTCTTTCGAATCAGGATTTTAGTCAGACTCACGACAGATCAAGGCCTCGTAAGTCGCTGATTCGAGAGAATTAAACAGATTCGATCTGCAAATTTTTTGATCTGGATCGGAAGGATAGCAAGGCCCGGAACCACAACCCGCGCCAACTATTTTTTCAGACGGGAAACCGCCAATTCCTCCACGCGCGCCAGCACCTCATCCTCATTCAGCTTCGTTGAGTCGATGACCACGGCGTCCGAGGCGGCTTGCAGTGGAGACACGGCGCGGGTGCGGTCGCGGTGGTCGCGTTCGCGCAGGTCGGCGGCCACGTTTGCCGCCACTTCTCCTTTGATCTTCTGCTGCTCCATGCGCCGCTGCTCGCGCACCACCGGATCGGCGTCGAGGAAAATCTTGAGATCAGCATCGGGAAAAACTTTGGTGCCGATGTCGCGGCCCTCCATCACCACCCCGCCGCCCGCGCCCATTTCCCGCTGATGCGTAACCATCCACGAGCGCACGCCGGGATGAACCGAGACGCGCGAGGCCGCCTCAGTGACGTCGCGCTCGCGGATGCGATCGGAAACATCGCGTCCATCAAGTAAGGTTCGGTTTCCGCCGACCGTGGGCTCGAGTTGAATGCGCGACTCCTCGGCCAGCTTGACCAGCGCGGGTTCGTCATCGAAGGAGATGTCATGGTCGATGGCCTTGAGCGCCAGGGCGCGATACATCGCCCCGCTCTCGAGGTTAACGTAGCCGAGCTTCCGCGCCAGGCGCGAGGCGATGGTGCTCTTGCCCGCACCCGCCGGCCCGTCGATGGCAATGATCAGTTTGCGTGGAGAGTGATTGTGAGCGCGATCGTTCATTCTGCGAGTAGACGATTGTACACGGAGAATAAGACAGGAAGGTGAAGGCTCACTTGATCACGCGATGCGGCCTAACGGACGCGATAACGGCCTCCTTCGCGGGAGTGATTTGCAGCATCGATCTTCCGCCGACGTGGACGAAGCTCAGCTCGCGGGCCGCCAGCAGGGCATTTACCGCATCTTTCACGCGGGAGCGGGCCACGAAGTTTCCGAAGAAAGTTTCGAGTTCACTCTGCTCGGCGGCGATGACGCAGTCGAGATATTTCGAAAGCAGCGCCGAGAGCGCTTCTTGCACGGAAAGGCCGACGCCTTCGCGAACGGCATCGGGCGCCCAGCGGTAGAGAAGGTCCCAGAACGAACCTTCGCTCGGCTTGTAGTCGACGCGCGTGATGCGCAGCTTGGCGAGCAACTCGCCGAGCGCCTTATCGAGTGCGGCCAGCGAGACGCTGCCGCCCAGCGCTTCCTGCAGCTTTGGCTTCGAGATGGGCCCGTCGCGCCGGATCAGCTCAAACGCATCGCAAGCGAGCGGGGAATAGGGAGAGCGCGGTCCTTGCTTAGGCGCGAGTTTGGGATTGCGCTCGCCCACCAGGGCATAGAAATATGGAAAGACAGACGCTGCGACGAGAAATGCGTTGTTCTCGTTAAACAAATTCGCTTCATAGGCAGCGCGCTCCCGCAGCAGCCGGACCATGAGCTCGGTCGCCGCCAGCGCCCGCGGATCAGAGTAAGCATGCTGCCAGGTGGGCAGACGATTGTCGGAGCCGACGAAGGCTCCGATGAATGTTGGCACGGGCATGGTGGGGCGCACGGGATACATCAGGCAGAATCCCACGGTCTCGACGAAGGCGCGCGCCTCCTCGATGGTGCGGATGGGCTTGCCATCGAGGCGCCACTTTTCGCTGCGGAGTTGCTGGAGGTCCTGATCGGTCATTATCGCTGAGGGGTAAGAGCTAGATTCTCTTAAACGCCTTCTGAATGTCCTTTACAGAATACCGCAGGACGACCGGCCGGCCGTGCGGGCACGACATGGGATGGTCAGTTTTTGCGAGTTCGGCGAGCAGCCAATCCATTTTGTTCTGCTCGAGCGGCATGTTGACCTTGATGGCGGCGTGGCAGGCGATGGAGGCGGCGATGCGGGCGCGAATCTTTTCCAGGTTCAGCGATTGCTCTTCGCGCGAAATCTGGTCGAGTAGTTCGTGGAGCATGTGCTCGACTGCGGCGGCGTCGACGCCGGCTGGTGCGACTTTCACGGCTACGCTACGCGTCCCGAAAGGTTCGGCCTCGAAACCGTTGTGCTGGAGTTCGTCGGCAATCTCGGCAAAGACCGCCTGCTGCGCGGGAGAAAGCTCGAGCACGATCGGCATGAGCAGGCGCTGGCTCTCCACTTTCTGCGCGGTGCGTTGTCGGAGGATGCGCTCGAACAACACGCGCTCATGAGCTACGTGCTGGTCGACGATCCATAAGCCATCTTCGTTGACGGCGAGAATGAACGAATTGCGGATTTGCCCTAGAGGCCGGAGCGTGGAGAGCGCGGCCAGCGTGGTCTCTTCTTCTTCTGTGTCGAGCGCGGGGGCGCAGCCGTTGTCTGGAATCGTGTCTGGAATTGTTTCTGGAATCGCTTCTGGGAAGCGGGTTTCGAGCCCGCGCGCTACCGGGAGCGCGGCGTTGGCCTCGACTGCGATTCCACCTTCGAACTGGAAGCGCGCGGAAACTGGCGGGGCTGATGGGGCTTGCAGAGCGAAGCCGCTGGCGGGTTGATACAGCGGGCGCGCGGGGGCGCCCGAGGCCAGGTCTGCCGAGGCCATGTCTACCGAGGCCAGGTCTGAGGGCGGCTCCCATTCTCTTGCGCCTAATTCTATTGAACCGGGGGTCAGACCGGAGCTGGCCGTGGCGTGGGCGTGAATCTCGGTGGTGAACTGGGGCGCGGGACGCGCCTTCATGAGAGCGGCGCGCACGGTGTCGCGGACGAAATCGTGCATCACGCTCGGCTGCCGGAAGCGGACTTCGGTTTTCGAGGGATGGACGTTGACATCGACCTCGCCCGGCGGCAATTCGAGAAACAGCAGCACCACCGGGTATACCGCGGGCGGAATGATGTTGCGATATGCCTCGGTGAGTGCGTGCTGGACGAGGCGGTCGCGAATCAGGCGGCCGTTAACGAAGATGAAAATCGAATTGCGATTCAGCTTCTGGATTTCCGGTTTCGAGACGAAGCCGTGGAGGCGCATCTCGCCGGGCTCGGCTGGGCTGGCAGGATTGCCGTTCTCATCTTCTTGTTGTTCCTGGCGTCGCCACGGCGGAGGTTGGGGCAGGCCTACGCGCTCGAGCGGCTGCACGGCTGCGAGCGGGATCAACTGGTCGAGGGTCTCTTTGCCGAAGACCTGATAGACGCGCTCGCTGTATCCCGCTACTGGCGGGGCTACCAGCATGGCGTTGGTGGCGGAATGCAATTCAAAATGTTTTTCGGGATGGGCCAGCGCGTAATGCGTTACCAGCGAGGCGATGTGGGAGAGTTCGGTCGATTCGGCTTTCAGGAATTTCTTGCGCGCGGGGGTATTGAAGAAGAGATCGCGCACTGTGATGGACGTGCCCTCAGGAAGTCCGGCTTCTTCGACGCGCGCCATCTTGCCGCCGTTGATTTCGAGGATGGTTCCGGCTGAGGCAGCTTGTTCCGTCGACCCTGGTTCGTTCGAGGCAGCGGCGCGGGTTTCAAGGTGCAGTCGGGAGACCGATGCGATCGAGGGCAGGGCTTCGCCGCGAAATCCCAGCGTCGCCACGCTTAGGAGATCTTCTGCGTCTTTGATCTTTGATGTGGCGTGGCGTTCGAAGGCGAGCATGGCATCGTCGCGCACCATGCCGCAGCCGTTGTCGGTGATCTGGATCAGCTTTTTGCCACCAGCTTCGATGTTGATCTTGATGCGAGTCGCGCCTGCGTCGAGCGCGTTCTCGAGCAATTCTTTTACAACTGAGGCCGGGCGCTCGACCACCTCGCCGGCGGCGATTTTGTTGGCGACGTGCTCGGGGAGTACGTGGATGCGGCCCATGACGCAGTTCTCGGTTCTCAGTTCTCAGTGGCGGTGGGGACAGGGTCAGTTTCGCAGATGGTGGGGCGGAAGGC
>Ga0206810_1100_pt1 | contig 12274 bp, 15 predicted proteins | sample Alteio_BWOrgCont_56_FD_152889 | JGI IMG/M metagenome (GOLD analysis project Ga0206810, IMG submission 152889) | Enriched cells from forest soil in Barre Woods Harvard Forest LTER site, Petersham, Massachusetts, United States -... | ecosystem: Environmental > Terrestrial > Soil > Temperate forest >...
CGATACCGCCTCACGGCTGAACATTTGGTCTGCCTGTCCGGGGTAACGAGCTTTAGCCGTCAGTAGACGGCCAGCGTACCCGGCTGGACGTCAATTGTTTGGATTCAATCGCTTACATTGAGGCGTTAATGCAATAACGCGGCACTGAAAGCAGCCCCCAAAAAGCCTATACTATTGATTCTATGGAGCGGGAGACGGGGCTCGAACCCGCGTGTCCAGCTTGGGAAACTAGTCGTGGATTGTAAATAAAGAACATATGCTTCCATGGCGGGAAATACTGAACATAGAAAACCGTGCTGTTTCAGCGTCTGTTGCTTTTGCCCCTCTTAACGCATTAATAGCAGTAACGAGAAGGGTCCTGCTTTAGCTTCCGATTTACCCACCTGAAAGCCTCGCCTTGAGGACTCGCCGGAACGTCCGGCGATGTCGCCGCGAGGTGAACATTTGAACAATAGATCACAGTCGTTTACGACCAGAACGGGAGTACACCAACACCATGGTTTTCAATCCGGCGGGGCGATTCTCCGGAGTCTTCCTGGTGAGCTGGTCGTCTCCAAACAGAAGCTTCGGCGGGCGGAGGCCATCGCCTGCGTCCGCTTGAAACGCCAGGAGGCGAATCAGAATCTGGGGTTTGCATCCCGCCCGTTTGTTCTCTGCGGACTGCCGATCAAAAAGCCCGCGCATGGCGAGTTACTTCATGAGAGGCGTAACGGGCAGTTCTCGCTTCAGGTGACCGGCCATCCGTCATACGGTCTCCCCTGGGGACAGGACCGACTCATTCCGATATTCCTGGCGACGCTCGCAATTCGCCAGCAGAGCCAAACGATCCAGTTCCGAAGCGCGGCTGAGATGCTTGAATCCTTCGGCATGCAACAGGGCGGGACACAGTACCGAAGGCTGGTGGCTGCCTTCCAGCGCATCTTCGGTGCGACGATTTTCTTCGGCACCGACATGCAGCGAGACAGGGCCGCAGTTGTGCATCGGGCGCGGTTCAACTTCATGAGTGAGGCGCGGATTTGGTACTCGCGCGACGCAGATCAAGCCACACTTCCCGGCGGATTTCAAAACGAAATCATCCTCAGCCACGAATTCTTCAACGAGATTATGAGCCATCCGATCCCAACCGACATGGAGGCGGCGAAGGTGCTCTCCTGTTCTCCGGCTGCTCTCGATTTGTTTATGTGGCTTTCGTACCGGTGCTTCGTGGCAAAGGGGCGTGAACGAGTGCCGCTGTTTGGAGATTTTGGGCTAGTAAATCAACTCGGCAGCTCGGACTATGCCAGGCCTCGAAAGTTCCGCGAACGACTCGAGGGCTGGCTGGACCTGGTCCGGTCCATGTGGCCGGAGTGTCCGGCCGCAATGGATACGACCGGCACGGGATTGTGGGTGGACAGAGCCGCTGCCGTCCTTCCGGCGGGAGGGAAATGATGCGCACCTCGGAGCGAAGAACTGGAATCTGGCGACTGTCATTGGAGCAAATTGAAGCGACAGTAGCCGATCATCTCGGAAATGGACGCGTCGCTGGGAATCAGGCCGTCCCTTGTTTGAGTCGGCAGGTATCCATGTATCTGGCCAAGAACGTAGTTGGATGGAGCACAACCCGGATCGGACGATTCTACAACGGTCGCCACCACACCACCGTTCTTCACGCGATTGAGAAAATCGAACGCCTTCGGAAGACGGATGAGTCGCTGGATGCGTTGATCGAAGTGATTACGGCAGAGCTAAGCCCTGCGACGCAAGGCTGTTTCACAGAGCGATTTCATCCTGGGTGGACGGCCACGCTGATCGATGTAGTGGCCGACCGAGTTCTGAAGGAGATTCGTCGTCTTACAACTGAAGGCAAATTGGAAGGGCCTTTGGCCTTGGCTCACAGGGATAGAGGTTTGCCACAATGACAGCATTATTGTTGACATTATCGATTGTTCCTAGAATCATAGAGGTGGCGTGATCCGGGCTCTCGATCCGGCCACCAGTGCGCTGCCACCTGGTGACCACCGGGCGACTCTGGAAGAAATGGCGAGTCGGTTTGGGTTCAGTCCGCGGCGCCGCTGGCTTCTGAAGGGATTGCGAGCGGCGGTGAGAGCGTTTTGGGCGGCCGGCATTGAGGACATATTCATCGACGGAAGTTTCTGCACAGAGAAACCCGATCCGGGCGATGTGGACGGATACTGGGTCGAGCCGGACGACGGTGTGTATGATCGCTCGACCTGTATTGGATCGCTTTCCAGATGGTTCTGGTCTCGCAAGTTCGGAAATGGAGGTGTCGGATGTGGGCGGATCATGGCGTTGAGTTCTTCATCCACCCCGCTATGTTGGCAAAGCCGGTTGTCGGATTTCCGGAGTTCTTCCGGCAGGATCGCGAAGGTCTTCCCAAGGGGTGTAATTCAGGTAGCCAGGTCGGAATCATGATCAAGAGCGATGCTCAGAGAGAGCGCACAGCGGCTCAGATAGCAGGCTTTCGTCAAGCTCTTGCCAAAGTCGACCAGGAGATGACCGGGAAGCGCGCGGGAGCGGTCCGCGGCAGCTATGAAGGCATGGTCCGGCAACTCGAGGACGAACTCCGCGAATACGACGAGCTCAAGTCCGGCGAGTTGGCGCTTCCAAAGGTTAAACGTATGGATCAGATCGCGCCGTTCGTGGCAAAGATGCGGATCGCGAAAGGAGTGTCGCAAACTGAACTCGCCCGGAGGCTCGGCGTTAGCAAACAGGTCGTCAGCCGTTACGAGGAGACTGACTACCAAACCGTGGCGATATCCCGACTGCAGGAGATCCTCGACGCTATCGGCATCAAGGCGCTTGTCACGTTAAGTGCATAGGAGTGTCCATGTCCTCTTTGCTCCTGATCAACCCAGCGATGACGTTCCTGGCCGAGGTCTTAGTGGAGGGAAATCGTCATAGAGGCGTCGGGATGACCTCCATTCACCCGACAGCGACTAAAGGTGCCGGCGTGGATGGCGGCGGGTTCAACCGGTGGGGTGACGCTAACGGGAATTGAATGGGTTAGCAGTTGGTTCAGTTCGCATCAGTTGGGTCTAAGTAGTTCATTTTCAGTCTCGCTCGTTCACGGAGTATCCAGTCCGGACCTATATAAAACCCTGTGGTGTGACCCCAGTGTGACCGCAACGGCGTCACGTCGCCTCGTCACGCCGGAGGTAGTCCGATGAGCCGATCCGAATTGTTTTCTGAGGGCCACAGCGCAGACGCCTCCAGCATAGTTGACTTTCCGGCAGGTAGAGATCTTCAGCGAATCGGCCCACTTCTGGCGCGTACTTTTCCCGACGTAGTCGTCTCCAAACGTCGGATGCGGAAAGTCGAGTCGATCGAATGTGTGCGGATGAAGCGGGAAATTGCGCGCCAGAATCTCGGCTTCTCGTCCCGGCCCTTTGTGCTCTGTGGTTTACCAGTCCGGCGCCCTCCAGCAGGTAGTCTCTGTTGCACGAGCGCGTAACGGCCATTTCGTTTTGCAGGTGACGGGACACCTGGGCTACGGTCTTCCGTGGGGGCAGGATCGGCTCGTTCCGGTTTTCCTTGCGACTCAGGCGATCCGTCAGAAGTCGCCTCAGATTAAGTTCGAAAGTGCCGCTGCCATGCTGGACACCTTCGGCATGCAGCAAGGCGGCTCGCAGTACCGGCGTATGGTCGCATTGTTCCAGAGAATCTTCGGCGCAACCACCTTCTTCGGAACAGATTGCCAGCGCGAACGCGCCGCTGTCGTCCATCGCGCCCGTTTCAACTTCACGACGGAAGCGCGGATCTGGTATTCACGTGATCCTAAACAGCGACTGCTGCTCGGCGATTGCCAGAACATGGTTCTCCTCAGTTGATGAGTTCTATCGCGAAGTCCAGAACCACCCAATTCCAACTGGACCTCGAAGCGGCCAAGGCTCTTTCGTCATCGCCGGCCGCGCTTGATCTATTCACTTGGCTGTCATACCGATGCTTTACGGCGAAGGGAAGAGAGCGGGTGCCGCTCTCTTCGGAGTGTTTGGTCTTGTCAGTCAACTCGGAAGAATTGAATACGCGCGCCCACGAAAGTTTCGTGAGAAACTTGAGGGCTGGCTGACAGTGATCAGGACGATGTGGCCGGAGTGTCCTGCGATGATTGATCGGGAGGAACCGGTCTGATCGTGGACCGGGCCCACGCGATTCTGATGCAGGAGGCAGTCAATGCCCGGTAGCGAAATGAACGCAGCAAATCTGGCCGAGTTCCCTTTCGGAGATCGACGACATCGTTTCGGCTCACCTCGGACCGGTCGCATCCTGAGTCTGCGCGAAATGCCGATGCTTGGGAGTACCGTATCGCGACTTTCAACCCGTGCATCAAACCAGAATGCATTAGCAATACTGCACGACGACTTGAACGCCTGGGAGTCCGTAGGGCTCAAGAACGAAACCGCGGCGTCGCGCCATTGGATTTTCCTGCAGGGCTGAACATGCAATCGCTCTCATACGACTTGAGTGTCTTAAGCTCCGTGCGAGAGCGCGAACCGGTGTTACGACGCTCTCCGATTGAGCCACAGAGCAGAGTCCTCATGCGTGGGCGAGCCGTCCACTTCCCGCTCAGCAGCTCCCGCCAGAGGTAGCGGTGGCGATCGGATCGAAGAAGTCGGGGGAGAAGCGACCTTCCATCTGCCACCGGCCCTGATCACCGGGCCAAACGCGCGGGGAATCCCAAACGCCGAAGCCGAACAATTCCTGGTTTTGCGAGTTCAGCACTTTCAATGTTTCGTGCCAGACATCGCCGCTGCTACTGTGGTCGGTCCAGGTAGTGGCGCTCCAGACGGCGCGGCCGTCGCGGTAGAGCATCAGAACGCCGCTTTGGTGGCAATCGCCGGCGCGCTGGTCGACCCATTCGAAGCGCTTAGATGGGCGGTCGTCGCGGTCCTGCGAAGCGGCAGGAAACTGGAAAGTGGGCGTGAACATTGCGCTCACGGCCAGAAGCATGGTGACTCGGTTGGGCATAGTCTCCTCTCAGGCGGTGCAAGCTTTGATCACCGCCCTCATTAGCAGAAGCGGGATCGGGGCAATAAAGGGACACGCGATATGTTGAGCCCGGCATTATCTGAATCGCCGATCCTTCAGACGCGGTCGAAGACGTTATTTCCCGGTAGTATTGTCCATTTCTGAGTGGTTAGCTCCGGCCACCGGGGTCTAATCCCATCGCCTTTTCAGGCGGCCAGCTTTCAGCAGGCCTTTCCACGCCCGACAATGGGGGTGGCGGAATACAACCACACCGCGCACGCGGTCTTTGACTGAAGAATCACCTCATCTTTTGCACGAAATGTCCTGACAAGATCCTGAGCGGGCGAGTAACAGGGTGTGCGTGATCTGATTTCGAAAGTTTCGCGAAGCGCGGAAAGTGGTGATCGTGCGCGGTGCAGTCTCGCCGGATCACATCGATGTGTCGGCGCCGCCGATTCTGTCTCCCTCGGAGATGGTGCAGTATCAGAGGCCGTTCGAGGCGTCTTTGCAGGCAGAACTTTCGGAATTGAGGAAATGGTACTGGGGATGTGAGCGCGTTCGTCGGAAGCGGACGACTGGCTGAGGCTTTCTGTGGGGATGTAAGGCCATTCGCGGAACTCACAAGTCACCGCTGGAGACTGCACGATGATATGGCCAGTTCCCTATTCCGCCAATCGCGAATGCAGCCAGGCTCGCGCCATTTGCCAATCGCGGCGGACTGTGCGTGCGTTGACGCCGAGCACGGCGGCCACCTGGTCATTGCTCAAACCGGCAAAGTACCGGAGCTCAACTACCTGGCTTTGCCTTGGATCGATGGCCTCAAGCGACTCCAATGCCTGGTCGACTACCAGGATATCTTCAGCGTTCTGCTCGGAAAGGGCCAAGTTGGTCGGGAGTTCGGCTCGGTATCCACCATCCCGCCGGGCCGCATTCAGCGCCCGTGCGTGGTCCACGAGAATCCGGCGCATTATTTTGGCGGCTACGGCAAAGAAATGTTTCCGGTCCTCCCACTCAATCTCCGTGTTTCTCGACAGGCGGAGGAAGGTCTCGTGCACCAGCGCGGTTGCCTGCAGAGTGTGATCGCGGCGCTCACCTCGCATTGCTCGCCGGGCAAGCCTTCGAAGCTCCTGATAAACGATCGTATATAACTGCTCCCGAGCTTCCAAGTCGCCGTCACTGACCCTGCGAAGGACGGCGGTGATATCTGAGGCCGGTTCCGGAGTTCCCACGCCCCATTCTACAACGTCGCATCGCTCTTCACCGACTGGCGGGAGGGCCGTGGTATAATAGCGTAAAAATTTTATGGCCGACGCCGCGGGAGGTTTGGGAAATGCCGGCCTCGCTGATCGCGACTGGGGTCAGATCAAGGCTATTTTCTCAGCTGCGCTCGACCTCGAGGAACCCGACCGCAGCGCCTGGTTGACGCAGCAGTGCGGCAACGACCTTAGTCTCCGGCAGGAATTAGAACGCCTTCTTCTATTCAACGACTGCGGCGAGGGCCCGCTGGATCGCGCCGCCTCGCCGGCTGGCGCTTTCCCATTCGCTGAGGAGCAGGAAGGACTTGCTCCCGGTGACGTTCTGTGCAGCCGCTTCCGCATCCTGCGCTTCATCGGCGAGGGTGGCATGGGCGAGGTCTTCGAAGCCGAAGATCAGGTTGTAGGTCAGCACATTGCCCTGAAAACAATCCGGCCGGAAATCGCGCTCGAGCCTCGGCTGGTCGAACGTCTCCGCCGCGAAGTGCAGCTTTCGCGGCAGGTATCGCACACAAACGTTTGCAGGGTTTTCGAGCTCTGGCAGGCGGAACGCGGCCAAGCTCCCATTTTCTTTCTTACGATGGAACTGCTCGTAGGGGAGACTGTGGCCCAGCGCATCGCCGCCAAGGGACCCTTCTCGCCCAAAGAGGCGCTGCCTTTTATACACCAGATCGCCGAGGGCCTGGCCGAAGTGCATCGCACCGGTATTGTGCATCGTGACCTGAAGCCATCCAATCTTTACATCGTCACGAAGGATGATGGTTTGGTCCGGATTGTCGTCACCGATTTCGGCCTCGCGCGTCCCGCAAATCCTGACGACCACTCGCGCACCCAGACCGGCAACGTTTTCGGTACGCCGGCTTATATGGCTCCCGAGCAATTCGAATCGGGCGAAGCGACCTTTTCGAGCGACATTTACTCGTTCGGGGTAACAATCTTCGAGATGCTCACCGGCCGGAAGCACCCGCTTGGGCTTCCTTCGGCCTTTACCGACGGAATCGGTCCGAACTGGGATCTGGCTGTATCGAGGTGTCTGAGTCCCGATCCGGCCAGCCGACCGGCAACTCCAGGGGAAGTCGTTTCGCTGCTTGAGACGAAGGTCAAGCGCCCTGCCCGAAGGGTCAAGCCTCTGGTGTTCGCTCTCGGCGGCTTCTTGATTTTGACGTCGGCTGCCGCCTGGTTGATTTTTCAGCAGCCCGCGCCACCCCAATACCGCCTCTGGAAAAAGATCACGCAGGACGCCGCGCTTAATTGGGAGCCCTCGATCTCAGGCGATGGCGGGACGGTCGTATATTCCTCGGACGTCTCGGGCAGAGGCGATATGGATATCTGGGTCAAGCGGGTCAATGAGAACGCGCCCAAGCGGCTGACCGATAATCCGGCGAACGAATCCACGCCAGTCATCTCGCGCGACGGAAGCCAGGTAGCGTACAACTCCGAACGAATCCCGAAAGGAATCTACCTGCGCTCTGTCAACGGTGGTCCCGAGCGGCTTATTTCTCCGTTCGGCAGACAGCCTGCGTTTTCGCCAGACGGCCGTGAGATAGCGTTCTGGTCCGGGACTGAGGGTCAGTATGGGGCTCCCCGCGGGCGCGTCTACGTGGTGGACGTTCAGACTCTGACCCGCCGCGAATTGGCGCCGGATTTTCGCGACGCGCGCACTCCCGCATGGAGCCCATCCGGTGACAGGATCCTGTTTGAAGGTTGCGGGCCCGGTTGCAACGATCCTGAAACACAACGTGACTGGTGGATCATCAACCACGACGGCCGCGATCCTGTCGCCACGGGAGCTTTTCGCGCCACGTTGCGGCAAGGGCTCGCGCCTTACTTCGACCCTCCCGCCTGGCACGACGAGACGATTTACTTCTCCGCCCGCATGGCGAATGACCTCAACCTCTGGCAGATTTCGTCCCGCGCTCCATTCCTTCAAAAGGGCTGGAAACCACTCTCCATCATGTCGTCCACCGAAGCTGCAGTCCATCCGTCGATCAGCCAGCATGGTTCGATCGCGTTCGCTGGCTTGAATGCGAAAGACAACGTATGGCTCCTCCGGTTGAGTCCCGGTTCGTCCCCCGTGCAGCAGACTTTCAGCGGAGAAATCAATGCCATGCCGTCCATTTCCCGCGACGGAAGGATGCTCTATTTCTGGCGGCAGGGCGCGGAGCGCCGAATGATCCTGCTGGGAAACAATCGGGACCAACTCTTCAACGTAGAGGTACCCCCCCTCACCCGCGGCCTGATCGCGCCCGATGGGAATCGGATTGTATACACTAAGCCAAGACAGAAAGTTCGCGACATGTACGCGCGTACCGGCCCACGCTGGAATTCGGAGCTCCTGGTACGGCGCGATTCGGGAGAACTGGTCGACCTTTATGGCGCCGATGACGCGCTGGTCGCCAACCAGGACGGGATTGCGCATCTCGATCTCCGTTCCGGCGCCACGAAATTGCTGATTCGAAACGGCACTCTTCTATTCGACCGCGCGGATGTGTCCCCGGACGGAACAAAAATCGCATACCTCGGGAGCCGCGACCCCGAGCACTCGAAGGTGTTCATCGCCACGTTCTCGGGCGGATCGGTCGATGTCGCACGAGCATATCCGGTGACCACAGATCAGAACTGGAACGACCTGCCACGCTGGGCCCCGGACGGGCGCGCGGTCCTTTACATTTCCAATCGCGACGGCTTCATGTGTATATGGAAACAGCCGCTGGATGACAAGAGCGAGGCTCACGACCCACAGTCTCTCATCCATTTTCATCACATGAGGCTTTCACCCGCGTATCTCAGCCGTGTGGCTTTCAACATGGCGGTCTCCCGTGACGCGATTGTATACAATATCGACGATTTGAGCGCCAACGTGTGGATTGCGCGTCCGGATGTTCGGTGAAATTACGCTCTATAATTCGAGAGCTGAGCACCGATTCCCATTTTCAACCGAAAGGATAACCATGGCCGACAAAGGACACTCTGAAATAACCATCCAAGTACCAGGCAAAATCAGGCTGACTGACGAACAAGAAGACGAGGTGAAAAAGGTAGTAGCGGCGCACTTCACTTCAAAGAAAATCGTCACGAAGGCGATTGCCAATAAAATGAGCGTGGCAGGCGGTTTCAAACCACCCACCGGCGGCTAAATGCGATTAGCCCTGATCAGCCCGGCAGTTTACGAAGTCAAATCCTCCCAGGGATCGAGCGGCGAATGCCCGTGGACCGGTTACGAAGCCCCCACGGGCATTTTGACCTTGGCGTCTCATCTCCGCGCCGCCGGTCTCGAACCAACCCTTTTTGAACTCGATGGATTTCTCCGGGACAGCGTCGCCAGGGGTGCTTGCCCGGACGAGGCCTTCGAACTCGCCGTCCGATCGGTCGCATCTCTGGATGCCGACATTCTCGGCTTCGGCACTATCTGCGGCAGCTTCCCGCTCACGATCCGTCTGGCGGACCGAGTATATCGCTCGCGCCCGGACGCGCGCATCATCCTCGGCGGTCCGCAGGCCTCCGCTGTCGATCAGGCACTCCTCCGCGAATTCCCATTCATCCGCGCGGTAATCCGTGGAGAAGCGGATCAGATCGCCGTGCCGGCGTTCGAACAAATATCGCGCGATGGTCCGGTCACCGCCCCGGGAGTGACGTGGCGAAATGGAGGCCAGGTGATCAGCAATCCGCCAGCCCCGGTCGTCCTCGATCTGGACGCTGTTCTTTCACCGGCGTTCGACCTGTGTCAATATATCGGGCATTGTTCCCGCTTGCCTGTCGAGATTGGACGAGGCTGTCCCTTTGCCTGCACCTTCTGCTCCACCAATGATTTTTTCCGGCGCCGGTTCCGGCTTCGCTCACCGAGCCGGGTGCTGCAAGAGATGCGGCGACTGGAAAACCAGTTTGGAGTTACCGATTTCGATCTCGTTCATGACATGTTTACCGTTGACCGCAAGCGGGTAGTTGAGTTCTGCCAGTTTATAGAGGAGAACGCGAGCCCCTATACCTGGCATGTCAGCGCACGAACGGATTTCGTGGACCCTGAGCTCATCGACATGATGGCGCGGGCCGGATGCCGCGGGCTGTTCTTTGGCGTTGAGACGGGTTCAACTCGCCTCCAGAGGATTATCGGCAAGGGCCTGGATATTGAACAGTCGTCAAAAGTCGTCGAATGGTCCGTCGCCGCTCGGGTGAAACCGACTGTTTCGCTGATCGTCGGTTTTCCGGAGGAGGACCGCGCCGATCTGGACGCGACCGCGAGTTTCGGCCTCGACGCAGCCCGCTTCGATAGCTGCCTAGTGCAGTTTTCTTTGCTTGCCCCCCTTGCGGGGACGCCTCTTCATAATCAGTGGCGAGGCCGCCTGATATTCGATGGAATCTTTCCCGAATCGTCGTACCAGGCCTGGACTCATGATGAGTCCGATCGTGCCCTCATCGAAAGCTACCCGGATCTTTTTTCCAGCTACTATGGAGTCCCATCGGGCATGGGACGCAAATACACCGCCGAATTCCGCATGTTTCTCAAGTACGCGGTCGAGCGCTGCCGCTGGCTCGCTGTGGCATTGGCCCAACGTTCTGCTCCAGTCGCGGATGTCTTCGATCGTTGGTTGACGCGTGACTACCGCGCGGGCGGCGATTGGTCCTATTACGGGTCGACGCAGTTCGCGACCGATCTGAGCCAGTTCGGTCGTGAGGAGTTCGAACCCGGCAGCGCCGCCTCGCTGATGGCTGATTACTACGGAGTTCTGTATAAAACCCTATTGCGAGGGCCGGAACAGGAGTTCGCAAAGCCGGCTCAGTTCCCAAGGCTGACACCCGGGATCGCGTTGGCAGATTTTTCCTTTCGCCCCAGCCTGGTTATCGAGACGCTGCGAGCGAAACGGGAAATCGAGGACAGTTGCCTCGAGCCCGCGACCCTCGCTTTCCATCGCGAGGGGACGCGCATACTGGAGAGCCGCGAACTGCGGCCACTCGCGGCCGCCATGCTGCGGCGCTGCGATGGAGCGACGCCCTTTTCACAGATCGTAAGGATACTCACGCCCGGTTGCCCGGCGGTTGCCGACGTAAGCGCGGAAGAGTTTCTGCTTTGCGGTTTACGCACTCTCGAAGGGGAGGGCCTCGTCGAGCCGGGGAGTTACGAGACAGTCGAAAGAATCTCTACGATTCCTTTTGCGCACGCGAACTGAAGAATTTGCTCGGGCACGCCGGGAGGCATCTCATGCGACCACTGTCGCGCCACCTCTCGAATTCTGGCCGGTGTGCGCAGCGCACCCGCGTAATCGGCGAACTGTACTCCACTTAGGAAAGCAAACACCTCGCCATCCAGTTCCACGCCTTTGGTTGCAACTACATAGCGATCCGTTGCGGCGGGTACTAGAACGATGTGCGCGCGGGGAGACAGCCGAATCACCGAATCTGGATGGAGACGCGGATCGATAGTTTGTAAGGGTTCCGGAGTCCCTGCCCGGGCCAACCAGAATTGGCCGCCCGCAACGTCATACTGCTCGCGATAGAAACGTCGCGCCATGGCGCCATGGATGGCGCTCGAATGCCGCAGGCGCTTTCTGTAGAAGTCCAGCGCAATATGGCCATCCCCGGGCTGCAGGCCCGGACTGTCCAGCAGGGTGTTGATCGTAATCGCGGCGTGCAGCGCGGTTCCAATTGCAGTTTGCACTCCTTGCGAGGACAGCGGGTCGATCGACAAAGCAGAGTCTCCCACTTTGAGCCAGTGAACATCGGCCAGCTCGCGGGCGAGGTAAGGTGTCGCATCGCGGGCGAGCAGTTTTGCGCCGCGCAGGAGCGCCGGACAGCGCGAAGGATGCGCATCGCCGGAATCGACGAACGCCATCGCGCTGAAAAGCCCCCCCAGGCATCGGCGTGCCCCCAATACCAGCACGCATCGCGCGCCTCGACCAACGCGTGCTCCGGCGTAGCTCGCCCAGGGCCCCAACATCCGCAGAGAGCGATCGTGCGCGCGGCTGTGGCCGTTTTCGGGCCCGGAAGGATCCGTGATCGTCCGGTGGCCTCCACCATCATTCGCGCCGACACAATTTCTCCTCTATTCAGCCGGACCGACC
>Ga0206810_1081_pt1 | contig 12234 bp, 11 predicted proteins | sample Alteio_BWOrgCont_56_FD_152889 | JGI IMG/M metagenome (GOLD analysis project Ga0206810, IMG submission 152889) | Enriched cells from forest soil in Barre Woods Harvard Forest LTER site, Petersham, Massachusetts, United States -... | ecosystem: Environmental > Terrestrial > Soil > Temperate forest >...
GACAAAGCCTACAAGACGCAGTTTCCGGGGCGCGTGGAAGGCGAGAATGAGGACCAGGTTCAGCTGCGCGGGATGGAAATTCTGAGGTCTCTGATCGATAACGAATTGATGCTTCAGAGGGCCGAAAAGGCCGGTCTGGTCGCCACTGACGCGGATGTCGACGCGCGGCTGAATGAGCTGAAGGCGCCTTATACGAAAGAAGAATTCGACAAGCAGTTGAAGGATTGGGGGCTGACGCTCGAAGAGCTGAAGGCCCAGATCCGGCGCGATGAAAGCGTCAAGAAGCTGTTCAACAAAGACATCACGTCGAAGATCGATATCACCGACGCCGAGGTGGCGAGCTTCTACAATGCCAACCGCGGCAGTTACAATCTTCCGGAGCCGCGCGTGCACATGGCGCAGATCGTGGTGACTGCGCAGCCCGACCCGAATGTGCACAATCTCAAGAACGACAAAGCGAAGAACGAAGAAGAAGCCGGACGCAAGATGCAGGCGATCGAGGCGAGGCTGAAGCAGGGTGAGGACTTCGCCATGATGGCACAGAATTATTCCGAAGATCCTACAACTACGCCGAACGGCGGCGATCTGGGTTTTATGGGGGAATCGGCTCTTGATAAGGTGAGCCCGGATTTGAAAAAGCTGGTGCTCTCCCTGCAGCCGGGTCAGATGTCGCCGGTGATTCGCACGCCTTCGGGCTTTCAGATTCTGAAAATGATTTCCAAGGAACCGGCGGGGCAGCGCGATTTGAGCGATCCGCGGGTGCAGCAGTCGATCCGTGAGACGCTGCTCAGCCGCAAGGATCAGCTGCTCAAGACGGCGTATTACGAATCGGCGCGAAACGAAGCCAAAATCGTCAACAACATGGCGAAGACCATTTTCGCAAACGCGGGAAAAAACGCGAAGTAGGCACAAATAGCGCTTCGAAGTAAAGTTCGGTACCCCGCGCTCTTACATTTTTTTACAAAAGGCTTGCATTCGGTTTCCTCCGGGCGTATCTTACGGGCGTAGGAGCTGTCCTCAAGGGGGAGGCACATGCTGAATTTAAGGAAGTTATCGAATGCGCGCACTGTGGGCGCGGTTTTGTTCTTTAGCGTATCCGGGTTCGCCTTCGCGGATACCGCCGCGGGGGTAGCGGCCCTTAAGAATCACGACTACTCGACTGCGTTTCGTGAATTCAAAGCCGGTGTTGACCGGGGTGAGGCCGATGCGCAGTTCAATCTGGGCATTATGTACGCCCGGGGCCTTGGGGTTGAAAAGGATATCGGTCAGGCATGGCAGCTTTTCCAGTTGGCGGCGGCTCAGGGGAACGCCGAGGCGCAATTCAGGCTTGGTGTCAGATCGGCGCAGGGTTGGGGTGTACAGCAGGACTTTGTAGATGCGGCGAAGTGGTATCAGCGTTCCGCGGACCAAGGTGACGCTGCGGGCGAGGCTGGCATCGCATCGCTCTATGAGGACGGCTTCGGCGTTCAGCAGGATTATAAGACGGCGGTGCACTACTATGAGCTGTCTGCGGCAAATGGCTATGCACCCGCCCAGTACAACCTGGCTCAGCTGATTGAGAAGGGTAAGGGGACGAAACGGGACGACGCGCAAGCGTTTCAGTGGTACAAGAAAGCCGCTGACCAGGGTCTTGCCAGCGCCCAGGCGAAAGTCAGCGAGATGTACGCCCGAGGACAAGGCGTGACGGCGAACGCGGAGCAGGCATACTTCTGGTCCACGCTGGCCGCCAAACAGAATGAGAAGAACGCAGAGCGGCGCGCGCAGGCCCTGGCTGCTAATCTCAGCCCCGACGCAGTCTCGCGAGCGAAAAAGTCGGCCGGCGAATGGAAGCCGATACTGAGCTCCGCGCGTTAACGGAGGCAGGCGCGGGCGGGTACGTCATACTGGCCTCATTTCTGTGGTATGGTTTTCGGTATGGCGACCAGTAAAATCACGATTACGCTGCCGGACGAGCAGGTTCGTTCCATCCGGGAATTGGTCGCTGCCGGAAAGGCAGCCAGCCTCTCTGCTTTCGTCAAGCATGCGGTCACTATAAGCCTGTTCGACGCGGCGGGATGGCGCACGATGCTGGAGGACGCACTGCGACAGACCGGAGGACCCGTAACGAACGAGGAGCGAGATTGGGCCGACGCTCTACTTTGTCCGCTGGAAGACAAACGGGACGCCGGGGGAAAGAACAAGGCCGCATGAGCGGCATCACCTTCGACGCAGGCGGCCTGATTGCGCTGGATCGAAACAGTCGGCAGGCGATCGTTCTGCTGGCGCGAGCAACCGAGTTGGGCATGAGAGTCGTTGTTCCAGCTTCTGCGCTCGCTCAAGCCATTCGCAATCCCGCGAGACAGGCACGACTGTCTCGGCTGATTCGTCAGGCCGAGACAGATCTGGTTCCACTCGACGGGTCAGACGCAATCACGGTCGGGCTTTTGCTTTCGCAAACTGCAACGGCGGATGTTGTCGACGCCCACGTCGTGATTTGTGCTCGAAGGACTGGACGGGTTGTCATTACGAGCGATTCTATCGATATCGGGCGAATTGATCCGGAACTGCGCTTGGTCGCGGTTTAAAGATTCGTCCGTTCCCCTTGACTATCTGCAAACGAACGATCGCGCTTACCTGACCAGCCGGCGCGTAACGGGAAATCGGAGTTCGCATGACCTTCGCCTCCAGCGCGAGCCGAGTCGACCCGATGGCCGCTCTTCGCGGCGACTAAAATCTCGAAAAGAATGTCGCGGTCGCGCTCTGTAACGCGGAACAATGGAGCAGATTCTCCACCGGGCTTCGTTAAGGACCTATGACAAAAGAGGAAGTGAGGCGTGTCCACCACGAAGACTTCTATGGAGCCCTGAGGGGAAATGATTTAGAGAAACTGTCGCGAATCTATTCCGATGACTACATTCTTGTGCGACCCGACGGTAGCGTATTCTCGAAGGCACAGATTCTGGACGATCTTAAGACTCATTCCATGAGCTTTAAGTCTATAGAGTTGACCAATGAAAAGATTCGGACCTTTGGTTCAGTCGGAATTCTGACGGGCGACAGCACAATTACCGCATTGCGTGATGGTATAGCAAGCAAGAGCGCCTTCCGCCTCGTTGCCGTCTATTCGGAACAAAATGACCGCATCGAGCTTGTCCACTTTCAGAGCAGCCCGCTTCCGGCGTAGATATCGCTCGCAGCGACAGGCACGAAGGAGCCTTCATGAATGAATTGCTGAATCTTGCCGTAAATGCCCACGGCGGTCTTGCGCGCTGGAACAAAGTGAAATCGGTGAAAATAGCCGCATCGATCACGGGAGCCATCTGGTTCGTAAAGGGCAAGGGCGACGCTCTCAAGAACATCGTGATGACGATCGATGCCAAAGTCGAGCGGCTGGTTACGGATTTCCCCGGCCAGGACAAACGGTCGATTTTCGAACCGGATCACGTCGCTATCGAGAAGGCCGACGGCACGCTCATCGAATCCCGCGATAACCCCGAGGAGTCCTTCAAAGGGCAGCAGCGAGAAACGCCGTGGGACGACATCCATGTCGCGTATTTCTGCGGCGAGGCTTTGTGGACGTACGTGAACACTCCCTTCCTCTACACTCACGAAGGATTCGGCACGGAGGAGATCTCGTCGATACAGGTCGAGGGCGAAACCTGGCGGCGTCTGAAGATCACTTTCCCGGATCACGTCAAGAGCCACACGCGCCAACAGATCTCCTGCTTCGGGCCAGATGGTTTGCTGCGGCGGCACGACTACACCGTGGACATCCTCGGCGGAGCTACGGGACTCAACTATGCCTCCGAGTATCGTAACGTCGACGGAATCATTGTGCCGACGAGGCGTCGAATCTACGCATATGAAGGGGACTACCAAATCGTCCGCGAGCCTCTCCTGGTGTCGATTGATATGGGCGAGATTACTCTCAATTGATTTCCAGAAAGGCTCACTTATGTTCCACGAAACTCTGTTTAGGCCGCTGGGTCTCGGGGCAATTCAGCTCCCAAATCGTATCGTCATGGCCCCTCTCACTCGGATGCGCGCCGGCGCCGGGAACGCGCCAACCGCGTTGAACGCCGACTACTATGCGCAGCGCTGTTCGGCAGGACTGATCATCTCGGAAGGAACAGCGATCAGTCCTCAGGCGCAAGGCTATCCGAACGCTCCGGGAATCTATACGGCCGAGCAGATTGCGGGGTGGCGCACGGTGACCGACGGCGTCCATATTCGTGGGGGACGGATCGTCATGCAGATTGCGCACAACGGAAGGAACTCGCACTCTTCGCTCATGCCGGACGGCAGTCCCCCGGTCGCGCCGTCGGCCATTCCTCCCACAATTCCCGCGCTTACGAAGGACTTTCGACAGGTTCTGGCCGAGATTCCACGTCCGCTGGAAACCTCTGAAATCGCGGCCATCGTGGGTACGTTCCGTCAGGCGGCACTGAACGCGCTCGAAGCGGGATTCGATGGAGTGGAGTTACAGGGCGCGAACAGCCACCTGATCGAGCAGTTTCTGGAGACGGGAACCAACGAGCGCACCGATGCATACGGCGGATCGAGAGAGAACCGCGCCCGGTTCCTGCTGGAAATCGTGGATGAGGTGAGCGCCGCCGTTGGAGCCGATCGGCTTGGCGTCCGCCTCTCGCCATTTGGCCAATATGGCGGGATCCACGATACCAATCCTTTGGAGTTGTTCAGCTTTGTCGTCACGGAACTCAGCAAACGGCGAATCGCCTGGCTGCATCTGATTGAGGCCCGCGGCTCCGAGATCGGTTTGACCGACGAACTCCATGAAGATGCGAGGAACAATGCCGCTCTGTTTCGTTCCGCGTTCGACGGAGCCCTGCTCTCGGCGGCGGCCTACACGCCTGAGAGTGCGGTGGAAGCACTCGACAGGGAACAGGTGGACGCAATCGCCTTCGGTCGCTTGTTTATCGCCAATCCGGATCTGGTTGAACGAATTCGCGAAAACAGGCCGCTGAACCGACCAGATCGTACGACATTCTATGGGGGCGGAGCCCACGGATATACGGACTACGAAGCTCGCGAAACTGCCATATGATTGCTTCTCAGCTCATTGGAATGTGGACGCTAATGAGCTACAGGGTGGAACAGGAAGGGCGCGAAGACACCTTCCCATTCGGCCCTGAACCGGTGGGGTTCCTCATTTATACGCCAGATGGATTTGTCTCGGCGCAACTCATGAAGCCGGGACGTTCCCGGTTCCATGGATACGATTGGGTTGGAGGAACACCGGACGAGTATCAGCAAGCCGGAAGTGGGTACATTGCGTACTGCGGAGTTTACAAAGTGGATGAGGAGAGGGAAACAGTCACCCATACGCCCTCTGTTGCGCTCGTGCCGAACCTGATCCTTCAGCAACAGGTGCGCCTGGTAACTTTGAGCGCCGATGGGCTGACTCTGCGTGCGGTGGGCACGCCCGTCCGGGATGGCCCATCGGTAACGAGTCTCCTCGAATGGCAAAGAGCGATCCCGGAGACATCACGCGAATCGATCAGGAACCGTGGTCAGTCGCGGTAGCAGAGCTACTTCGGCAAACGATAAAAGCTTCCGCCGACCGACCGCATAACCGCGCCCCAGAGCGCCTGGCCCAGTTCAGGGAGCTCTTCCATATGCACCGGAATGGCCTGGACGTGCAGCCCGGCCATCTCATCATTCGTTCCCGGACCCCATGTGACGCGCTTTGGAGGCGAATTCGGGTTTTGAGGATTCGCGGCGGAGTTATCGTAAACGAACTCCATATACAGTTCCGAGTCGGCCGGAATGCGGATAGGATGAGCGTATTGGAACTGGTCCTGCCAGTTGAAATCCCAGTCGCGCAGGTTCAGCAGCCACAGTTTGCGGCCATCGGGGAGGATGGCCCAGCCGCGCATCTCGCGGCATAACAAGTGCGCGTGAGGGATTATGCCCACGGCGTCTACCGCGATCGGGGTAGTGAAGTGCGCGCGGACCACATAGTGCGGGTCGCCCGCGGCAATGTCAATCCTATTTGAGGAGAGTCCGACGTCAACTACGCGCCGGACCGGCGGCCGATCGGTGAAATAAATTCCGACGCTCCACTGGTCCCGTTCGGGCTTACCATCCGGGTGGTAGTGGACTTGAACCGCGAGCTTCGAGCCTGCCTGAAGCGGTGGCGCGGCTCCGTCCGGCATGATTACCGACGCCATCCCGGGAGACCATCCGCCGATTCCGAGGGTCGGAAAAAAACCCATAGTTCCGAAGCAGGGATATCGTGACTCGTGCGAACTCTGGCGGGTGTCTGTGAACATCAGGGAATGGTGAATCACTCGGCGATTCGATGGACGGAATTCGACCGCGCGGATAAACCGGTCCTTCGGCAAATTCATGGGGACGATGAAACATTCGTAAACGTCCAGTCCTTCCGCCGGAACGTCGAAGGGCTGGGCCGGCTGGACGACCAAGTCGGGTTTACCCAATTGCCAGCCCTCGGAAAACTGCGGAGCCGGCGGAAGCTTCGCGGGATCGCCCTCGCGGGCCCCGGTTGCCACCCAACGCTGAATAATCTGCAGATCCCGATCACTCAACCGCCTGTCGCCGGCGAAATCGTTGTAACCCGGAACGGGTTTCCATGGCGGCATCAGGCGCGAGCGCGTGGTATCGGCGATCAGGCGCGCACGTTTCTTCACGTCCTCGTATGTGATCAGAGGAAAAGGCGCAACTTCACCTTCGTGGTGACAAACCGCGCAGTGTTTGTAGAAAATCGGCGCGACGTCTTTCGTAAACACCGGTACAGCCGCCGAAGATGCAGGAACAGCGGCGGCTGCGAGAAGCAACGCAAGCACTAACCCTTAATCTACCGCGCTGCTCAGTAGCTCTTCGGATCTATCGCGACTTCTCTACGGTCCTGCGCTTCCGCAGGCGCAGCATACCGAGAGCAGTCAGGCCCACGCCGATCAGGGCCTGCGTCGCCGGTTCCGGGGTACGCGCCGTCAAAGGATCGACTGTCGATATTCCATCAGAGGCGCTGTCCGCGCCGAAGTTCGCCGCAACTCCGCCGTCGATAATCTGAGTGCCCAGTTGTGCGACGGGCGTGAAGTTCACGGACCCGTCAGGCGCTGCGAATACATTGTTGACCGGTTGGCCATACTGGTAAAGTTCGAGCGTTCCATCGACGAACGCGGAGCCGGCGATCCCGGTAACGCCTGTACTACCCAGATCTGTCGCGATCCCGGTTACGGCATTGAGGAGGTACAACTCATCGTTCTGACCGAAGCCGCCGGCTGTGTAAAGCAGGTTTGTTCCGTCGAAGGACAAGCTGGTGTCCTGCAAGCCGTTGTTCGGAGTGAGGCCCGTAGCGCCCACCAGAGTCGCCTGTCCGGTTGTGGAGTTGATCGAGTAGAGATTCGAGCTGTAATCGACCTCGAAAAGACCGGCAGATCCGCCGCCGAACGCCCCCACATTCGTGGCCAGACCAGTATTTCCGATGTATGTCGATTGACCGGTCACCGGATCTACCGTCATCACATTATTCGCGAAATCGTCCAGATAGAGCTGCCCGTTAAAGTCCGCGATACCCCCGGCCGCAGAAATCGGGAGGGTGGATATCTGTGAAAAGCTTCCTGTAGTGTCATCAATTGTGCCGAAACGGTTATCGTCAAAAACGACATCAATGCTTCCGGCGGATAGCCTGAGAGCGCTTACGCCAATCAGGACCATCAGCAGACAGATCTGCATATTCTGTACTAAATCTAACATTGCATGATTGACATCCGTGAAATAAATCACAAAAAAATCGGAAATATCGCTTTTTTCGAGCGATATGCCACCATAAACAATTGATCGTTACCCTGACCATGAACCCGGCCATCGACCGTACGATGGCCGTGGACCGGCTTGCTTTCGATGACCGGGCGTATATTCTTTCGAGTAAAGACTCCCCAGGAGGCCGGGGCATCAATGCGGCGCGCGTGATCCATTCCTTTGGCGGCGAGACCCTGGCCATCGTTCCGGCGGGCGGAGATCGAGGAGCGCGTTTTGAGAACTATCTGCAGGATTGCGGATTTCCTGTCACGACCGTCCCAATACGCAACGACATCCGGCTCAACCTCACCATTACGGACCGCCATGGCCTCACGGTCAAGCTGAACGAGCTTGGTCCCCGGCTTGATCGCAGCGAGCTGGCGAACATGGAAGGGACCGTTGAGGGGCAACTGGCGCGTGCGTCGTGGCTCATGCTTTGCGGAAGCCTTCCGCAGGGAGTGCCGTCCGATTTTTATGCGCAGCTTATCGCCCGCGCCGCAAAAAAAGGTGTGCGAACTCTGCTCGATACCGATGGCGAAGCGCTCTCGGAAGGCGTGGAGGCGGGGCCGACGATCGTCACGCCGAATCAGCAGGAAGCGGAACGCCTGCTTCATACGGTATTGCTGACGCGCTCTCATTCGCTGGCGGCGGCGCGGAAGATTCAGTCGATGGGCGCTGAGTCGGTGGTTTTGTCTCTCGGAAGTCGCGGGGCAATCGGAGCGTCCAGATCGGAGATGTGGGAAGCGACCCCTCCCCGGATTGACGCGATTTCTCCGATCGGGGCAGGCGACGCGCTGGGCGCCGCAATGGCCTGGTCCCTCGAAAATGGTGACAGTTTTCCCGAGGCTTTGCGCTGGGGCGTCGCCGCGGGCAGCGCATCGGCAAAGCTGCCGGGCGTTAACTTCGCGACTGTGGAACAGACGCGGGAAATTCGCGTCGGCCATCCGGGAGCGGACCGCGGCCCCAGCCTGCGGAAATCGGCCGCTATCATCTCCGCGGCGGTGGTCGGGAGCCGGATCACCGGCCTCATGCGGGAGAGCGTTCTGAGCTGGATGTTCGGGGCGGGCGCGACGTTCGACGCCTACGTTCTCGGCTACCGGATCCCGACCCTGGCGCGCGAGTTGTTCGCGGAAGGAGCGCTCTCGTCCGCGTTCGTCCCTACGTTTACGCGATATCTCTCCACAAAGTCTCACGAAGAAGCGCGCGAGTTGTCGGATACGACGGCAACCCTGGTGATGGTTATCGTGGGCATTCTCTGCGCGCTGGGCATGGTATTCAGCCCGGTGCTGGTAGACCTGTTCGCCCCGGGCTATCACGCGATTCCCGGAAAGTCGGAGCTTTCGGTTTCACTGCTGCGGACGATGTTCCCGTTCCTTCTCCTGGTGGCTCTGGCCGCGCAGGCGCAGGGTATCCTTTTCGCCAGCCACCGCTTCGCGGTTCCTTCGATCACGCCAGCTATTTACAACGTATGCTCGGTGGCGTTCGGGCTGGCGCTCGGCTACCTGGTGGGTCCGCGGCTCGGAATTGATTTGGTGCATGCGATGGCTTTGGGCGTGATCGTCGGAGGAGTCGCGCAGATTCTGTTTCAATTACCCTCCGTGTGGCGGCTTGGCTTTGCGTGGCGGCCGCGCTGGAACACGCAGCATGAGGGAGTGCGGCACATCCTCGGACTGATGGGTCCTGCCCTGATCGGCAACGCTTCCGGACAGATCAACGTTCTGGTGAACACCAATTTCGCCGCGGGTTTGCGCGACGCGTCGGGCCATGTGATGAACGGACCGGTCAGCTGGCTCGCCTACGCTTACCGCTTTTTCGCGCTGCCTATGGGTGTGTTCGGAATTTCCGTGGCAGCGGCGGCGCTGCCCCACCTCTCTCGCAGCGCCGCTCACCGGAATTTCGCGGAGTTCCGCGAGACGCTCTCGCGCTCGATCGCGATGATCCTGTTGTTGACTATCCCCGCCGCTGTGGGGCTTGCGACGCTGGGCGAGAGCATGATCGGGATCGTGTATCAACATGGAAGATTCCTTGCGTTCGATACCCATCAGACGGCTCGCGCGCTTTCGTGCTACGCGGTGGGACTGGCGGGCTATTCCACGATAAAGCTGCTGGCTCCGGCCTTCTATGCGCTCGGTGATTCGAGAACTCCGATGATTGTCAGCGTTGCGGCGGTGCTGGTAAACGCGCTCGCCGCTTTCATAATGGTGCGGATGATCGGATTCGGCCATGCGGGGCTGGCACTTTCGACGTCGGTGGTGTCGACGTTCAGCGCTCTCATGTTGCTTATCCTGATCCAGGCCCGCATCGGTGGTCTCGAAGTCCGCAAGATGGTAACAGATTTTATGAAAATTCTGGCTGCCTCTACGGTGATGGGCGTGGTCTGTCACGAGGTGGTCGCCGCGTCCCACGCGTTTCTTCACGCCCCGGGCGCGGCTCGGATCGCAGATGTTCTAGTGGGTGTTCCCGCCGGGGCGATTGTATTTTACGCGGCCGCGGCCGCCCTCCGGGCTCCGGAACTTGGGGAGGCGCGCGATGCGCTTCTACGGAAATTCCGCGGGAAACCCGAAGCTGTTTGATGAGGCTTTGGTAAAATCTCATCGAACATGCTTCCAGACATCGCTCGCGCCATCCAGCTGCAGATTCTGGACGACCGGGCCGCCGAATTGACAAAGGGCATCGCCGCATTGCCCCGGCATATTGCCGAAATCGAAAAAAAAATGGAGTCGCATCAGCGTCGGCTGGAACACGACCGCGCCGCGCTAGTCGCTAATCAGAAAGACCGCAAACGTCTTGAAGGAGAGATTCAGGCGAACGATCAAAAGATTTCGAAACTCAAGACGCAGATGATGGAGGCGAAAAATAACGACCAATATCGCGCCTTTCAGCACGAAATCGATTTCTGCCAGCAGGAGATTCGCCGCCACGAGGATCGCATTCTGGAATTGATGGGGGAATCCGAACCGCTGGATAAAGCCGTAAAGGTCGCTGAAGCGGCGTTCGCGGTGGAAAAGAAACAGGTCGATGAAGAAAAGGCGAAGGCGCAGGAGCGGACGTCGAGGGATCGCAAAGAGATCGAAACACTGACGCAGGACCGGAGGAAGATTCTGGCGGAGATGGATCCCCGGATCGCTTCCGAATATGAACGGATCCGCAAAGGGCGCGCGGGTGTGGCCATCGCGGAGGCCGTGCAGGGGCGCTGCTCGAAGTGCAACATCCTGCTGCGGCCGCAGTTCCTGCAGGAACTGAAGCGCGGAGACTCAGTTATGGTCTGTGAAAGCTGCAAGCGGATGCTTTACTGGAATCCGCCGCAAAGCGTCGCGGACCTGGCAAGCGTGGGCAGTTAAGAGCCTGGCGCCGCTCTATTCCACTCCCAGCACTTTCCCGGCGTAGGTAAACGCGTTGAAGACACCCACGTCGATCCCGGGCGAGCCTGTTACCGCGAAGCTGCTCGAAGCGATGCCGGCGACTTCGATGGCGACGCCCGGCTCGCCCTCGACTCCAAAGCCGTTAGTGGGAAGCAAGCTAAGAATCGTCGATGGGATCGTCAATTGCCCGGCGGACGACGACGCCGTGCAGTAGAACTGTACGTAAGCCGTTTTCCCGGAAGACAACGGGACACCCGACACTCCAAATACGCTCACGGCCGCGAACGCCGCGCTGTTCGTCCAGGTCACTGTCAGATCCTGCGACCGGTTGACGACTGTAGGAAGGTTCGTAAGGCTGAGAGCGGCAGGAAGCGTGAGATTCCAGTCGAAGCCGCCCACGCCAGTTCCCCCGCTCCCGTTCGAAACGGAATATGCGCCCGGCAGGATGTAAGATCCGCTGGCCCCGAGAGCAGCGGGGTACAAGCCGACACCGCTCTCCGATGCGTTCTTGTTTCCGGCGGGGCCCGTGAGCATGAGCGCCGCGCCGGCGTCCAGGCCGGACGGCTGAATCGGGTCGAGCACCGTCGACGTGCCCAGCGTCTCATATGCGGAACAGCTTCCTATAGATGGACCAAGGCTTCCACCGTACGAGCGAATCAGACTGCTCACCGGGTAACTGCCGAACTCCGATGCAAGCGTGTCGTTATTCGTGCCAAAGCGGTAAAGGGTAACAAATCCCGTGTTCAGAATACCGGTCGCGGCAGCTTTCTGAAGATTCGCGGCGGTGAGCACGCCAAGCTGATCGCCGCACGTGCTCTGTCCTGATGGAGCAACGGCCATCGTCGTCACGTTACCGACCACGCCCTTTTCCAGAACAGCGATGGATGTCCGGCATCCGCCTGTGACTCCGGCCGGCACGGTGAAGTTAATCTGATCCAGGCCTGGCTCCCCACTGCGCCCTCCATAGAGAACGGTCGCAGGCTGATTCTCGACAAAAACCTGAACTCCCGTGCAGAGGTCGACGGACACCGGCGGTTCGGTTTCGTCGCCGCTGACCGGCCCGAGACCGGTACCCCACAAGATCAGCGTCTCGCCCGGATGGGTCGGG
>Ga0206810_1063_pt2 | contig 12172 bp, 14 predicted proteins | sample Alteio_BWOrgCont_56_FD_152889 | JGI IMG/M metagenome (GOLD analysis project Ga0206810, IMG submission 152889) | Enriched cells from forest soil in Barre Woods Harvard Forest LTER site, Petersham, Massachusetts, United States -... | ecosystem: Environmental > Terrestrial > Soil > Temperate forest >...
ATCAGATAATCGCTGATAAAGCTCCGGTAAAGGATTCTGCAGAAGTAGATATTGGTAAGTATACTTTTGAGAATGAACCCCAAAAAATGAACAATGAGCAAAAACAAGTTCAGCAAAATGCTGTTGCCAACGATACTTCAAGCGCAAAAGTATTGTCTAAAGATGGTTTCCTTTTAGGTAAACAGCAAAATTACTACACTAATTTTTCGATGGATTATGTAGTAACACAATTGGACAATTCTTTTTTAAATTATACCTATCAACCTTTTATCGGTGGCGGTAGCCCGGTTTATCTTAATCCGGGAATTAATGGTTTTTTCAGATTAAGTACCAGCGACCTGTTTGAAGACTTGACTATACAAGGCGGAATGCGTATTTCGCCCGACTTAAGTAATCTCGAGTATTTTTTGAGCCACGAGAACCGTAAAGGGTTTTTAGACAAACAATTGGTATTGCACCAGCAACGATTGATCAACCCCAATGATAACAGCGTTAAATACTATACGCATGATGCACATTATATTTTAAAATATCCGTTTAGCGAAGTTGCTTGTATAAGAGCAACTTTTAGTTACCGTAACAGCACTTCTGTATTTACCTCTGTTAATGATCAAAATCTGGCTAAACCCGACAGTGTTCAAAATTGGGCTTCCACCCTTTTAGAATATGTTTTTGATAACACCATCAGAAAAGGATTGAATGCATACAATGGTTTGAGAGGAAAGGTGTTTGGCGAAGCGTATAAACAGGTTGCTGATAATAATATCAATATGTTTGTTTTGGGTTGCGATGCACGTTATTATCAAAAATTACATCGTAATTTTATTTGGGCAACCCGTTTTGCCGCAAGTACTTCGTTCGGGACGGAAAAACTGCTTTATTACATGGGAGGAGTGGACAATTCGTTTTTTCCTCAATTTAATCATTCTACAGATGTTTCAACGACGCAGAATTATGCTTTTCAAACATTGGCGACCAATATGAGGGGATTTATCCAGAATGCACGTAACGGAAATAGCTTTGCAGTTATAAACAGCGAGCTACGTTTACCAATATTTGATTATTTAACAACTCGTTCCATAAGTTCTGATTTTTTGCAAAATTTTCAGGTAATTGGCTTTGCTGACATAGGTACCGCATGGAATGGAAGATCGCCGTGGACAAATACTGTTTTTACTTCAACCGTAATAGGTTCAAATCAAACACCGTTAATTGTTACATTATATGATCAACACAACCCTCTCATAGGAGGAGTTGGTTGGGGTGTAAGAACCCGTATTTGGGGCTATTTTGTGAAGTTCGACAGGGCCTGGGGTGTGGAAGATGGTCTTATTTTAACCCCCATCAATTACATATCTTTAGGATATGATTTTTAAAAATTCATAGAACCCATTTGTTTTTATTTTGGAAAATAAAACATGCAGGAATTAAAAAACAAAATACAGTTACTCACCCATCAATATTATCCTGAAATAGTTGAAAACAGAAGGCATTTACATACACACCCGGAATTATCGTTTCTGGAATTTAAAACCTCTGATTACATTGCATCAAAATTAAAACAATACAATGTTCCTTTTACCAAAGGAATTGTTGAAACAGGTATTGTGGCACTTATCGAAGGTAAGAATCCATCTCGTAAAACAATTGCCCTGCGCGCGGATATAGATGCATTACCCATTAAAGAAACGAACAATGTGGATTACAAATCGAAAAATGAAGGGGTGATGCACGCTTGCGGGCATGATGTACATACTGCATCGTTATTGGGAGTGGCGAGAATTTTGAATGAATTGAAAAATGAATTTGAAGGAACAGTAAAATTGATATTTCAACCCGGAGAAGAAAAATTGCCCGGTGGAGCATCCTTAATGATAAAAGAAGGAGTGCTTGAAAACCCTCATGTACAGTCTGTTTTCGGGCAACATGTTTATCCGAGCATGGAAGCGGGTAAAGTTGGATTCAAAAAAGGGATGTACATGGCCAGTACCGACGAAATTTACATAACCGTGAAAGGCAAAGGCGGACACGCCGCTATGGTAAAAGATTATAACAGTCCGTTGCTGATTGCGTCAAGTATATTATTGGAACTTAATAAGGTCTTTATGCAGCAGCCAAGCGATGACACACCCACTGTTTTGGCATTTGGTAAAATTATGGGAGATGGTGCCACTAATGTGATTCCCGATGTTGTAACTATTGAAGGTACGTTCAGAACAATGAATGAGAAATGGAGAGCAAAGGCACATTTAAAAATGAAACAGATAGCAGAGGACACTGCCAAACAAATGGGTGGAACGTGCGATTATAATATAGTGAACGGATATCCGTTTTTGATAAATGAAGAAACTTTAACGGCAAGAGCAGTAGCCGCTGCCGAATTCTATTTAGGAAAAGAAAATGTAGAAGAACTCCCCTTGCGTATGACAGGAGAGGATTTTGCCTTTTTTACGCAACAACGCCCTTCCTGTTTTTACAGACTTGGTACGGGGAACAAAGCAAAAGGTATTACCAGCGGTATCCACACATCTACTTTTAACATTGATGAAAGCGCTTTGCAAACAGGACCGGGATTGATGGCTTGGCTGGCTATAAATGAATTAAAAGAATAAACCGCAGTATAGGTTTCTTAACCCCTGTTAATTGATAGTTTTTGATTAACTTTGTTGCACTAAAACCATCGAACTTAATGAGTATTACAAAAGAACAAGTTTTAGAAGCATTAAAAAATGTTGAAGACCCGGATTTAAAAAAAGATCTGGTTACGCTAGGTATGATCAAGGACTTGCAGATAGATGGCAAGAATGTGAGTTTTACGGTGGTGCTTACAACACCTGCATGCCCTATGAAAGAAATGATTCACAAAGCGTGTGTAAATGCAATACTGCATTTTGTAGATAAAGAGGCCAATGTAAATGTAAACATGACCGCCGATGTATCGGGTCGCAAAGCAAGTGGACCATTACTTCCTAAAGTTAAAAATATTATAGGTGTTGCTTCCGGTAAAGGTGGGGTGGGTAAATCAACCGTGGCATCAAACTTGGCATTGGCATTAAAAAAAATGGGGGCATCTGTTGGGTTGATTGATGCAGATATTTATGGCCCGTCGCAAACCATTATGTTTGATGTGGTGCATGAAAAGCCGATGATCAAACAGATTGACGGGGTTAACAAAATAATACCCGTTGAAAGTTACGGTGTAAAACTATTATCCATCGGTTTTTTTGCCGATACTTCTCAGGCCATTGTATGGCGCGGACCCATGGCTTCAAAAGCGTTGCTTCAAATGTTCGGTGATGCCGATTGGGGAGAATTGGATTATATGATAATTGATTTACCGCCGGGTACGGGCGATATACATTTATCGTTGGTTGGCAGTGTTCCTTTAAATGGAGTGGTAATAGTGAGTACGCCGCAAATGATAGCTTTGGCAGATGCTAAAAAAGGAGTAGGAATGTTCCAATTGCCTTCCATAAACGTTCCTGTTTTGGGGATAGTGGAAAACATGGCCTATTTCAGTCCGCCTGAATTACCCAATAATAAATACTATATCTTTGGCAAGGATGGAGCCAAAGTGTTGGGTGAAGAATTGGGAGTGCCGTTGTTAGGAGAGATACCTTTGGTACAAAGTATCCGCGAGGCAGGTGATGCCGGACGCCCTGCTGTGTTGCAGGAAAATACACCACAAGCGCTTGCATTTATGGAGATGGCTAAAAATGTGGCGCAACAGGTATCTATTGTCAATGCGCGAAAACAAGATGCAGTTCTTAATTAAAGAAATATTAAAATAAAACTTAAATTATTTAACAATGAGTGATTTGGTATTAAGAGTTGAAAGGGCATTGGAGCAAATTCGACCTTATTTGCAAACCGATGGCGGTAATGTTGTTTTAGTTGAAATTACAGATGATAATATTGTTAAACTTGAATTGCAAGGAGCCTGTAAATCATGTTCAATGAGTATGATGACAATGAAGGCAGGTATTGAAGATTCTATTAAACGCATAGCACCTGAAGTTACAGATGTTGTGGCAATTAATCTTGAAACGGTTTAATACAATATAATCTTACATTGTATTTTTAAATGTAATGAGCAAATACATTTTTTTTCTCTTTTTCTTCTCTTCCATTGCTTTTTTCTCATGCGTTAAGGGCGCGGCTTATACAGAAGTAAAAGTTAACGACCAATACGCCCTTACAATTCCTGAATATTTACAACCCTGCACCGATTTACACAAAAAAGCGTCTTTACAACTTCAAAATACCGATAACGACATATATATGATGGTTATTGATGAGAAAAAATCGGACTTGCGCGAATTGGGGCTGAATTACAATTTAAAAACTTATTATAGTACCATAATCAAACAACCATTCCTGAAAAATATCGACCACCTTGTTATAGATAAATATCCGAAAGAAATTAAAATTGCCGGCAACACGGCGGTCATGTCTACTATTAAAGGGGTTGTAAATGATCACTTTGTTTATTATAAACTGGCCATTGTAGAAACCCCTGGTTGTTTTTATCAAATAGTTGTTTGGACGAGGGGTGATAAAAAAGAAAAATCAGAAAATGAGTTGCAGAAAATAATTGAATCGTTCAGAGAAGAAAGTGTAAAAAAAGTAAGTTAAATAAAATCAATAGAAGGACATTCTAAATGGAAAGTAAGAGATATAAACTTTAAAAATTCAAAAAAATGAAAAAAGGTATATTATTTATTGGGGCATTATCGGCATTGATTTTTTTCGCATCCTATAAAAAAGGAACGCATTCTGTTGGCGATGGTTCTAAAACAGTAAAAATAGGCAAACAAGTTTGGATGGCCGAAAACCTTGATGTAGAGACTTATCGTAATGGCGATTCCATACCCCAGGTGAAAAGCCCCGAAGCATGGGAGAAATTAAAAACAGGAGCTTGGTGTTACTTTGAAAATAAAACAGAGTATGGTCTTAAATACGGAAAACTATACAACTGGTATGCTGTTAACGACCCGCGTGGATTAGCACCCGAAGGATTTCACATTCCTTCCGATAAAGAATGGGAACAGCTAAATGCTGACGTTGAAGAAGAAGTAGGGGCAAGCCTCAAATCAAAAAAAGGATGGAAAGAAAATAAATTGGCATCTAATCATACTGGTTTTTCAGCCATTCCGGGTGGTTATCGTGTTAGTAAAGGGCCATTTATTCATGAAGGAATTTTAGCTTGTTTTTGGAGTTCTACATCAAAAACCCCTATCGAAGCTTGGGGGCGCACGTTAAAATACGATTACGTGGATATGGGCAGAGATGCCGGAAATAAAGGCAGTGGATTATCCGTTAGGTGCATTGAGGACTAAAATTTTAACTTTTCCAGTTGTTTTTTTAAATCATTAAAAAACAACGGTAACCCGGTTATAATTTCCGAACTGTTTTTAGGTTTGTGTTTAAACTGCTGTTCAAACTGCTTTGCTTTTTTCACAATTTCATTTTTGCAAAAGTAATGAGCAAGATTAATAAAAGTGTGTAGCTCGCGTCTCAATAATTCATTGGTTGAATCTGTAAGTTTACTATCTGTAAAATAGTTATGAAGCTTACAAACGTTTTTGTAAAATTTAGTGTAGGTCTGTTTTCGTAGTTTAATATCATTTTTTGTTACCCGCATCAAATAGGTGGTATCAAGGTAATCAGGTTTTTTTTTCTTAACCGGTGCCGGTGCAACTGATTTTTTCTTTTTTACTTCAACAGCATTTCGCAAGGTAGTTGTGCGTATCTTTTCTATACTGTTTTTCAGTTTTGTTATGTCTATTGGCTTCGAAACAACTTCTTTAAATCCATATTCGTAACATTTTTTCTCAAAAACTCTGTCCGAATGCGCCGTTACTGCCCAAACAGGTACAATAATTCCCATTTTTTTGTAAAAATCAAAAGTTTTCCATCCATCCATTCCCGGCATCTCAATATCCAATAAAATTAAATCGATTTCGTTTTCCTTTATTTTTTTTATCGAATCTTCTCCGCCGGGGGATTTCAGTATTCTCAAAGATTGGTCGGCAAGAATCTCTTCAATCAAATTTCTGTTCACTTCAATGTCGTCAACTACCAGTATGGTAAAATCCATATTCTTTTTGTGGTTAAAAATTTTTTTACTAGGAGAGAGGTGGAGGTGATTATTTATTTTAATTAATAACTCTTCCGGAGAACAGCGTTTGGATATATAATCGGTTTTTTGTGCTGATTTTATAAATTGATCATCGAAGGTGCTTGAAATAAAAATAAAAGGAATGTTTTTTACGGATTTATTTTTTTTAAGGACCTCATACAAGTCAAGCCCGTTTATTTCAGGTACTCTTACTTCTGATATAATGATATCAGGCATTTTTGCTTTTGCTATGGCAATTCCCTGTTTGGTATTGGTTGCAACCAGCACAAGAAAAGAATGTTTAGTCAAAAATTTTCCAAGAAGTTTTATGTTTTTGACATCACTGTCAACTATCAATACCTTTTTCTTCATTATGGATAAAAGGAATTATTAAAACTGGGGAGCATTATATAAACCAAGTATTAAGTTTATACTTATGCTTTTTTTAATTTAGCAATAGTTTCTTTAGGATTTTCAGAAGAAAAAACGGTGTTGCCCGCCACCAAAACTTTGGTTCCCACCTCAATCAGTTTCTTATGATTATTTATATCCACGCCGCCATCGACTTCAATTAATGCACTTGATCTTTTAGTGTGAATGATTTCACTTAAATTGTAAATTTTATGATACGTGTTTTCAATAAATTTTTGACCGCCGAAACCAGGGTTCACGCTCATCACACATATTAAATCAACACATTCAATAATGTCAATCAATGAATTTATTGAGGTGTGAGGATTAATGGCCACCCCGGCTTTCATTCCCAACTCTTTTATCGCCTGAATAGTGCGATGTAAATGTGTACAAGCCTCTAAATGTACTGTTAATAGGTCTGCTCCGGCCTCTTTAAATGTTTGCAAATAACGATCAGGTTCAACAATCATTAAATGCACATCCAGTGGCTTTTTGGCGTGTTTTTTTATAGCCTTTATAACAGGAAAACCAAAGGATATGTTCGGAACAAACATACCGTCCATTACATCAATATGAAACCAATCGGCCTGACTTTGGTTCACCAGTTCGATATCGCGTTGAAGGTTTGCAAAATCGGCGGATAACATTGATGGTGCAACCAAATGATTCATGTCACTTAATTTTAATAAAAAATAGTTTAATTAATATCAAAGGTATAAAAAAAGCAGCGAGAATATTGGCTTGTTTCTCGCCGCCTGACAATTTTTATAATATCAACGTAATTACTGTTGATTAACCTAAATACGATTTCAAGATCTTACTTCGTGAAGTATGTTTTAATCTGCGAATAGCTTTTTCTTTGATCTGACGAACCCTTTCGCGCGTTAGGTCGAATCGTTCTCCTATTTCTTCCAATGTTTTTGGATGTTCTCCTCCTAAACCAAAATATAATCTTACCACATCTGCTTCACGGGTGGTGAGTGTGTGCAGTGCACGCTCTATTTCTCTTCGTAACGATTCGTGTATTAAGCCTGTATCTGGATTTGGACCATCTGTCGATATCATTATGTCATACATACTGCCGGCATCGTCTTCCCCATTTGCCAAAGGAGCATCCATAGATACATGCCTCCCGTTTATTTTCATGGCATCTTTTACATCCATTTCCGATATATCAAGTATCGAAGCTATTTCATCGGCACTTGGTTCGCGTTCAAACTCCTGTTCTAAATTGGAAAATGTTTTATTGATTTTATTGATGGAACCTATTTTATTGAGTGGTAACCTGACGATACGCGATTGCTCAGCCAATGCTTGTAAGATCGATTGGCGGATCCACCAAACGGCGTAAGAAATAAATTTAAATCCCCGTGTTTCGTCAAAGCGTTGTCCGGCTTTAATCAAACCTAAATTTCCCTCGTTTATCAGGTCGGGCAAACTTAACCCCTGATTTTGATATTGTTTCGACACCGATACAACAAATCGTAAATTGGCTTTTGTTAATTTTTCTAACGCTGCCTGGTCACCTGTTTTTATTTTTCGGGCTAATTCAACTTCCTCTTCTGCCGTAATTAATTCAACCCTTCCAATTTCTTGCAGGTACTTATCCAATGAAGCCGTTTCACGGTTGGTAACTTGTTTAGATATTTTTAATTGCCTCATATAGGATATTTTTGAGTTTATAACGACACAGGATTAAAAATGTTTCAAGAAAAAATATAAATTTCAAACATAAAGGATGACGCTTTTCCATTTTTGTATTTTTTACAGGTATAAAATTTATTATTGTTTAAAAATTAAAGTAAATTAGAGTCCGGTATGTAACTTATTAAATAGTTATTACCATAGAATAATATAATATTATAATACCATAGACGAATAATAGGACGTATTGTATATAACAATCAAAAAATAAATTATACGTATGAAATCTGGTATAAAGTGGTTTTGTTTTTTATGTATACTGTTTACTTTTAATTCTCTTTTTGCACAAACCTGGAGAGGAAAACAAGTAGTAACGGCGGAAAAGTATATTTATGTTGGACATTTTTATAATGGTTTAGCAAGATTTAAGTCATCAGACAAGAAATGGGGATTTATTGATACCTTGGGAAGAGTTGTGGTTAAACCTAAATATGATGAGGTTGAAAATTTTTCAGATGGGTTGGCGAAAGTTAGGAAAACCCAAAAAGGATGGGGATTGGTGAACACGAAGGGGGAAGAAATTCTTAAACCTATGTTTGACTGGATCGGCGATTTTGTGGGGGATGAAGCGTTAGTGAGGGCAAGCGGAAAAGAAGGTTTTATTGATAGAAATGGAAATTTGATAAAAAGGAAATAAGCGTAGTGTTAAAAACTACAATTTAAACGATCCCTTTATTTTTACGCTCTTTAATAAACCCGATAACAATAGGAAGTATAGAGATAAATATAATCCCGATGGCTACCTTATCAATGTTTTTACCTATCCATTCTATTTTCCCTAAAAAATAACCTGCAAAGGTCAAGCTGAATATCCAGATGGCGCCACCTAAAATATCAAATGCAACAAATTTACGGTAACGCATTTCTGCAATACCTGCAACAAAAGGTGCAAAAGTTCTTACGATAGGTACAAAACGAGCCATGATGATAGCTTTGGGTCCATAGGTTTCGTAAAAACTATGTGTTTTATCCAAATATTCCTGCTTTACAATGTTCTTCCCGTTCATTTTTATATGAACCATTTTTAAACCTAGTTTTCTTCCTATCCAATAGTTGGTATTGTCGCCTAAAACGGCGGCAACAAATAATAGAGTTAATAATAATCCCATTTCTAAATACCCTAACCGGGCAAATAGTCCTGCAGTAAACAATAACGAATCGCCAGGTAAAAAAGGCATTAATACTAACCCCGTTTCAATAAAAATAACAAGAAAAAGGATAAAATAAACCAGTGTTCCGTAGTTTGCAAATAGCCATTCAAAATCTAAATGGATAATGTGTTTAAAAAGTTCTATCATTAAAGAAAGCGGGTTTAAGAATAAGTAATGTATTTTAAATTTTAGTATTTGGTTACAGAGGGGTCAATTTCGTCGGCCCATGCAAGTATGCCGCCTTTTAAATTATACACATTGTCATACCCTTCAGCTTCTAATGCCCTGCAAATAGTACCTGAGCGCGCTCCGCTACGGCACATCACAACTACTTTTTTTGTTTTGGATATTTTATCCAAATTCTCCATCACTTCGCCCATAGGGATAAGTTCCCCGCCAATTTCACAAATTTCCAATTCGTGCTCTTCCCTCACATCTATCAGTTGAAAGTCGGCATTGGTATCTTTTAATTGCTTAAGTTCCGAAACAGTTATCTCTTTCATTTTACTTAGATATTCGTTTGATTTTGTTTTAAATCTTTTGGCAAAAAATTAAAGAATGTATCTCCGCGAAGCCCTAAACGAAGGGTTTCTAAAGGTATAACATCATCGCTGGAAATGTTTCCTAAATTTACATTGGGTCCCAGTAATTTTAAAAACCACACTTGTTGCGCTTTTTGAGGGGCTTCCCACAAAATGTCATCTTTTTTTACTTTCGATAAAATTTTATTGATCAATAAAACGTGCGCTGTTCCGTTGGGCCGGTAAATACCTACGGTACCACTTTCTCTTGCTTCGGCAATTACTTTCCACGAGCCCGCTTCCAGTTCTTTAAGCATCATGGTTGTCCACTTTGCAGGGCGGATAATGATGCCTTCTTCCTTAGAACCTACTTCCGATAGTACAGTATAGTTTTTTGCCAGTGTGTGTATGTATTCGCATTTTTTATCATGCGGTATTGCCAGCGAACCATCCGAAACTTCGGCACACTCCAACTTCAGTTTGTCCAATAATTTCATATAATCCTCAAACATATCACGTACAATAAAGGCCTCAAAAAGTGTTCCTCCCAAATATGTTTTTATGTTGGCCTCTTTGTACAGCTTTATTTTTTGCTCAATATTTTTTGTCAGATAAGGTGTTCCAAATCCCAGTTTAACAAGGTCGGTAAGGTCATCGTTCATCGACAAAAAATCTTCCACCTGGCGGATGCTCAGCCCTTTATCCATCATCATAGTGATACCATGATTACGCGGTTTCACAGGACGTTCGGGGATGTGAGGTATCGTAAAATTCATACACTTATTTCTTATAGGATTCTATTAAATCAGTGATACTTGAGTTCTCTTTTAACTGTGGCAGATAATTGAACAGTTCATTGTGCAGTTCATAATTCAGCTTTAAGGCTTTTTTCAAAAAACTCAATGCCTCTTGCTTTTGCCCTATACTCATAAGGCAGGCAGATATTCGGTATAATAATTCGGCATTTTTTGGGTGGTGCTTAATGCCTTCTGCTAGTATTTCCAACGAACCGTTTTTATTTTCCTGTTCAAACAAAAGGTTTGAATAATCCAGCCATATCGAAGGGTTGCTTGGATCAAGTTCAATTACTTTTTTAAAAGATATTTCAGCATCCTCGTAAAACTGCATTTTTTGTTGCAATTCGCCATACACATACCAGTATTCCCCATTTTCTTTTTCAAGTTCAATGGCTTTTTTTACGTAATGCAGGGCCTCGTTGGTTTGGTTCTTTGCATCAAGCACAACTCCTATTCCAAGCCAGGCATCAGCATATTGAGAATTTAAGGTAATGGCCTTGTTATAATACACCAGCGCCCGGTCGTATTCTTCTTTCTTTTCATAACACTCGCCAATGCAGTAATAAGTACCTGCTTCGGGATCTTCAAATTTTAATGTTTCTTTAAATACATCAATGGCTTCATCAAAGCGGTTTAAACTCACCAATGTATCTGCTTTATTAAAATAGGCGGAACTAAAGTCGTCCTGAATAGCTATCACATAATCATATGCCTCAATGGCTTTTTCATACAACTCCATTTTGTTATAAGCTACGCCCAAATTAAACCATGCCGCACTTGCATAAGGATATTTATCAATAAAGTCTTTATAATATTTTATGCTTTCTTCGGGTTGGTTGTTTAGTTCATAACAAAAAGCCAGTTCATATAAAACAGCTTCGTTCTCGGGGTTTTCGTTAATCGCTTTTTTCAAATAAAATATAGCATCATCATATTTACCCGAATTTTCGAATTCGTAGGCAATGGCCAAATAAATTTCGTCCACATTCTCGCCATTTTTTGCAGCTATTTTATAATTTTCGATGGCCTGGTCGGTAAGCCCCATTTGACTGTAAATAGAGCCTTTGGTCATGTACAATTCTGTATTCGAAGGGTCAATGCTTTCAACATACGAGAGTATCTCCAATGCTTTTTGGCTTTGGTTGGTAGCGGCCAAAATTTGTGCTTTACGGAGATAGAATACCGAAGAAAAAGGGTATTGCCCTATTGAAAAATCAATGGCCTGTAACGCCTTTTTTGCATTGTTCTTTTCAAAATAATAGTCAATTATATCTTCAAACTCAGCGGTGTCGAAAAAGTACTGCTTGCCATTGATAATCATTTCTTCAAAACGGTCAATCAATACTAACAATTCTTGTTTTCCTTTGCCTTCCTGCTCTTCTGATTCTTCACTACCCATCATCAAAATATATTTTAAATTCTTAAACTTCCTTCTTATTTGTAAAGTTAATCAAAGTTAATCAA
>Ga0206810_1101_pt1 | contig 12131 bp, 10 predicted proteins | sample Alteio_BWOrgCont_56_FD_152889 | JGI IMG/M metagenome (GOLD analysis project Ga0206810, IMG submission 152889) | Enriched cells from forest soil in Barre Woods Harvard Forest LTER site, Petersham, Massachusetts, United States -... | ecosystem: Environmental > Terrestrial > Soil > Temperate forest >...
AAGAGAACATAATTTAACTATTTCGAAAGCTGTTTCAATTACCATTAAAGAAACAGGAGTAAGTATGATTTATACGGCAATAATTTTGTTTTGCGGTTTTGGCATTTTTGCCGCCTCCAGCTTTGGGGGTACGGCAGCATTGGGTATTCTTATTCCGGGTACACTTTTAATTGCTTATTGTTCCAATCTTATTCTGTTACCTTGCTTTTTACTTTCGTTGGAAAAACGGTTGACCGACAAAGAGTTTTTTCAGGAGCCACTTGTCGATTTAACCGAAAAGGGAGGAATAGCAGAAGAAAAATAGTAAATTAAAATTATAAAATATGAAAGGAATTATTTTAGCAGGAGGTTCAGGCACACGGCTCCATCCATTAACACTTGCCATCAGCAAACAATTAATGCCCATTTACAACAAACCCATGATCTATTATCCACTATCGGTATTAATGATGGCGGGCATCAACGAAATTTTAATTATTTCAACACCGCACGATCTGCCTCACTTTGAGCGTTTGCTGGGCAACGGTAAAAAACTGGGGTGTAAATTCAGTTATGCCGTTCAGGAAATACCTAACGGACTTGCTCAGGCGTTTGTTATCGGCGAAAAATTCATAGGCAACGATAAAGTGGCTTTGGTGCTGGGCGATAACATATTTTACGGAGCGGGATTAGGGCGCTTATTACAACAACACCAAAACCCGGATGGGGGAGTGGTATTTGCTTACCATGTTTCCGACCCTGAACGTTACGGTGTGGTGGAGTTTGATAAGAACGGTAAAGCGGTTTCCATTGAAGAAAAACCGAAACAACCAAAATCGAATTACGCAGTTCCGGGCTTGTATTTTTATGACAATAGGGTGGTTCAAATTGCTAAGAACCTGAAACCAAGCGCACGTGGCGAATACGAAATTACCGACGTAAATAAACATTATCTGCAACAAGGTAAATTACAGGTGGGGGTGCTCGACAGAGGTACTGCTTGGCTGGATACGGGTACTTTCGGCTCGTTAATGCAGGCAGGGCAGTATGTACAGGTAATTGAAGAGCGTCAGGGGTTGAGTATTGGTTGTATTGAGGAAATAGCATATAGAATGAACTATATCAATAAAGAACAATTGATTGAATTGGCAAAGCCATTGCTTAAAAGCGGTTATGGCGATTATTTAATGAAAATGGCTAATCAATAATTTTAAAACAAAACAATGGCTAAAATATTAATTACAGGAGGTGCCGGATTCATACCCAGTTGTTTGGCTGAAAAGCTTGCCGAAAAACCAGAAAATCAATTGGTAGTGGTTGATAATTTATTAACAGGCAGCCTTAATAAACTTCCAAGATCTCCGCATGGCAATATACGGTTCATAAAATGCGATGTAAATCATTTTGCAAGCATTTCCAGCGTATTCTATGCCAATTCGTTCGATTATGTTTTTCATTACGCGGCAATAGTAGGTGTAAAACGCACGCAGGAAAATCCCGTGCGTGTGTTGGACGATATTTCGGGCATTAAACATATTTTAAACCTGTGTAAGAACACCAGTGTAAAACACATTTATTTTTCATCCTCGTCCGAAGTGTATGGCGAACCCGTTGAGTTCCCTCAAAACGAGGATACTACACCGCTCAATTCACGCTTACCCTATGCCATTGTCAAAAATGTGGGCGAAGCTTATTTGAAGTCGTTCAAAAAAGAATACGATCTTAACTACACTATCTTTCGTTTTTTTAATACTTATGGGCCTAAACAAAGTAAGGATTTTGTGGTATCGAAATTTATTGCAAGTGCTTTAAAAGGAAACGATATAACCATTTACGGCGACGGAAAACAAACCCGTACCTTTTGTTATGTGGATGATAATATTGAAGCCACCACCAACGCTTTTTACCAGAACAAGTTTGTGAACGACATTGTGAACATTGGGGGCGATGAGGAAATTACCATTTTAAAACTGGCGCAAGCCATTATAAAAGCAACAGGTTCCAGTTCTAAAATTGTACATGTACCTGCATTGGAAGAAGGAGATATGACCAGAAGAAGGCCCGATACCACTAAAATGAAACAACTGATGAACCGCGAAATGATACCATTGGAAACCGGTTTGAAGAAGGTGCTTGCCGATACAACCTATATTTTATAAACAACCATTGAATCCGCTTTTGCAATACCAGCAACTGATTGAGGCGACTTTAGCAACTAAAAGCTATGGCACTTCCCCAAAGGAACTGTACGACCCTATTGAATACATTATGTCGTTGGGCGGTAAACGAATACGTCCGCTGTTTGTTTTGGCAGGCTGCGATATGTTTGACGTTGATGTAAATAATGCATTGCCCGCTGCATTGGCTGTAGAGATATTTCACAACTTTACGTTGGTGCACGACGACATAATGGACGAGGCTCCCTTACGAAGGAACAAAAGTAGCGTTCATAAAAAATGGAACAACAACATTGCCATATTGAGCGGTGATGTAATGTTGGTAAAAGCATATCAGGAATTATGCAGGTCGGACGCAACGCTGCTTCCGCAATTACTGAACGTGTTCAACGACACAGCGGTGAAGGTATGCGAAGGGCAGCAACTGGACATGAATTACGAGTCGCTGTTTAAACCCAGCATACCGCAATACTTAAAAATGATTGAGCTTAAAACGGCTGTATTGCTGGGAGGCAGTTTAAAAATGGGTGCGCTTATTGCCGGAGTCGACGAAAAAAATGCGCAGCTGTTGTATGAGTTCGGTAAATACATAGGCATTGCTTTTCAGTTGCAGGACGATATTTTAGATGTGTATGCCGATGTCGAAAAATTCGGTAAACAAAAAGGCGGTGACATAGTGGCCAACAAAAAAACATTTTTGCTGTTAAAAGCAATGGAAATGGCCGAAGGCAAAAGATATACAAAAGAAGAATTGCACCAATGGATAAGTGCGCCGAATGTTGCAGCAGCAGAAAAAGTGGAAGCTGTTACTGCCATTTACGATTTTTTGAACATTAAGGAGCTGGCGCGTGCCGAAATGAAAAAACAGTACGATACTGCCATAAAATTTCTGAATGAAGTTAAGGCAAACCCTGCTAAAAAAGCAAACCTGGTGGCCCTTGCCGATAGCCTGATGGTCAGAGAAAGTTAAATTCTTTCAGTTCAAGGGCTGGTCGAGAACCAATCTTTTATACAGTTAAATAAAAAGCCCTTGAAAAAATGTTCAAGGGCTTTTACAATTCTGAAAATTCACTTCAAATCAATTCACAATTAATTTTCCGGTTGAAATTAATAGCGTTTCATTTTTTACCTGATAAAAATAAACTCCCGAAGCATTTAAGTTGATCGTTGTAGATTGTTTTGTAATACTTGTTTCAAAAACAATGTTGCCTAAAACATCGGTTATTTTAATGCTTGTATTAGTATTATTTTCAACGGTTAATGTAAATGTGCCATTTGAAGGGTTTGGATAAATACTGACTATATTTTTATCCACTGATATATCAGTAACTCCAGTTGGAGAAGGGGAGGATGGAGGTAAAACATGGCTGCTGTCGGCGGGGCCCGTATACAAATTATTTAATCTGTACTGATTAAAGAAGCGCCATATTACTTTAGCGGCTGTAAAATCTTCGTTGATATTACCTATTCCGTAACCTGTTGGAACGGGCGGGCTAGACGGAACCTCATGTCCGCCTCCTAAAATTTTATAAAACTCTACCGACACCCCTTTGTCACCACCTTTATACACGTAATGTATCACTTTAGAACTATCTACCGTTGCACTGTCCACAAAATCGGGCAGGTGTATGGTAGAATCGGGTGTAGAATGGCAATGATTGAACTTTATCCAGTGATTGACCACCGTATCTACAGGTAATCCGTTACTTGTTCCATTATAGGACACCAATTGGTCGTGCGTACCATGAATTTCCATAACAGGTAACGGATGAACAGGGAAACACCTTTTAATATAATCCGTAGCCATGGTGCCTGAAACGGAGGCCATGGCTGCAATACGCCCGCTAAAAATGGTGGAAATGATATAACTCATGTATGCCCCCTGACTAAAACCGGTTATGTATATTCTGTTTTTGTTGATGTTATAATGCGCTTGTACGGTATCTAATGCTGCCATTATAAACGTTCTGTCTGCAGCTCCATCCTCAACCGTGTTCCAAACGTTCCATGAGGTTGGATTATTTGTAATATTTGAAAACCCAGGGTTTCCCAATGCCTGGGGCAGCATAATTATAAACTTTGCAGTGTCGGCAATTTTCCGAAAGTCTTCGGCAATATCTTGTGCCGAACTGCTACCCGTAAACCCATGTACATTAATAACCAAAGGGATCGTATCGGTAGAAGGGTCGTAAGCAGTAGGAACATAATACTCAAATGTTCTTGCAGAACCACCGCTTGTAACGGTAACCGAATAGGTTGTACCCGTTTGGGCAAACAACACAGACGAAAGAAATAATAAACTAACGAATAAGGTATCTTTTATTTTCATGTTTTTAATTTTTAGTAAACATAAATTTTTTACTTATATAAAAATCAGACAGATGTTACCGAATTACAGGCACAACAGGTTCCTATTTAATTATTTAACATAAATTCATTTTCCAAAAAACAACCGGCCTTTTCATAGAAAGCAGCAAATCTTATTTTAAAATAAAAATTCAGTTTTTAAAATATACCCGTTTCTTGCTGTTTTATAAAACGAACCTATAAAAAATCGAGATTACCTACTTTAGGGTATTTCGTTATTTAGAATTAATCTAAATATTTGCACCCTCAATTATAAAGCATTTATTTAAAAGTATGAAACACATTTACATCATTTTAGTTTTATTGGGATTTGCCTTATCAGTAAGCGCACAAATAGTTACCAAAGAAGACTCCTTACAGGCCGGATTAGTACGTAACACCAATCCCACTGCCATATCAGGTTACGGTCAGGCATCGGTAAAATACAACCTGCATTACAGAACCGGCCAAGCTAATTTAGACAGGGTTGTTGTTTTTTTAGGGCATCGTTTCAGTAAAAAAATATCATTGTTTACCGAAACAGAAGTGGAAAATGCCAAAGTAGCCAATAATGGTTCAGATGGAGAAATTTCGTTAGAACAAGCTTTTCTTAAGTTTAATGTGAATAAAGATTTTTATGTAGTAACCGGACTATTTTTGCCCCGCATAGGTATCACCAACGAAAATCATTTACCCACCACTTTTAATTCGGTGGCACGCCCGCAATTAGAAACACAATTAATTCCTGCCACCTGGCGCGAACTTGGTGTCGGCATTTATTACAATGTACCGCAAATACCAGGATTAAATTTAAGTGCCTGTTTAGTTAATGGCTTAAATTCACAAGGTATGGGTGTCGGGCAGGGCATTGTAAATGCCCGTTTTGAAGGACAGAATGCAACCGCATCTAATCTTGCCATAAACGCAGCAGTGCTTTATTATTATAAGTCGTTTCGTTTACAGGCATCGGGTTATTACGGAGGTTCGGCCGGATTAACACCTCGTGCTGCCGATAGCTTAAAATTGAACTCCGGTGCTTTTGGTACACCTGTCGGGGTATTTGAAGCCGATGTACAATATTTAACCAAAGGGTTTTATTTTAAGGCTTTAAGCTGCTTAATTACATTGCCCGACGCGCAATATATAAACAGGGCCTATGCAAACAATACACCATCTGCCATGAATGGTTTTTATTTAGAGGCCGGTTATAATTTGCTGAACAAAACAAAATATGAAGAGAAAAGATTGAACCTGTTTGGCCGTTACGAATATTTCGATTTAAATGCTACGGTTCCCGATAATGGCATTTACAATGCTGCATGGAGAAAAGTGTATATAACAGGTGGCATTGCTTTTAAGCCCGCACAAGGCGTATTGGTAAAAGCCGATGTACAGGTGTTGAGCACCGGAAATTATAATCAGACGTTGATTATTAATCCTAACCCCAACGCGGCACCTTATGTGCCAACGCAAACTTTTGTTGAACTGGGAGTGGCTTATAGTTTTTAATATGCAAAGAAGAGAGTTCATAAAAAATACCTGCAACGCTTGTGGCCTAATTGCTTTAGTGGGTGCATTGCCAATGGCCCTACTGCAAAGTTGCACGCCAATTCCTATTTTAAGATCGGCTTCTAAAGAGAATGAGATAATAATAAACAAAACAAAATTAGCTGCCGGAAATAAACTGTTCATTATTCGTAACGACGATTTACAATACGATGTGCTTTTGGTAAAGCGCCCAGATAACAGTTATTATGCGCTGTACATGCAATGCACCCACAATGATAATGCACTGCAAGCAAATGATAAAGGGTTGTTTTGTACCGCACACGGCAGCACCTTCGATTTGGAAGGACAAATAACTAACGGGCCTGCCACACGGCAATTAAAAAAATATGAAGTGAAAGAAAATGCTGACAATTTAATTATCAATATAAATTAAAAACGTTTATAACAATGAAAAGCAACAACCTGCTTATTTTAATAAGTGCCCTAGGAGCGGCCTTTGCAACATCGTGCCATAAAGATGGAACTCCCGGCAACACCACAACATCACCTACCTCATCGCAGGTACTGGATGATTTTGTTTCACATGTGGCACAGCCCGATTACGGAGCCTTATACAGCAATGCTAAATCTTTTCAAACAGTCGCCGATAGCTTTTGTTCCAATCCCAATGCTGCCGATTTAGTGGCTATGCGTATCTATTGGTACGGTATGCGCACAGCTTATGAAAGTGGAGAGGCATTTTTAATAGGCCCCATTGCTACCCAAAACCTGGACCCGCACATAGATAGCTGGCCCGTGGCACAACAACAAATAGATTCCGTATTAAACACTAACCCTACCTTTAATCAGTCGTATATAGACGGGTTGCCATACACACTTAAAGGATTTCACGTTATCGAATACCTGATATTTGGAAGAACCACTTATTCAGCATTTACGGCACCACAAATAGCCTATTTACAGGCCATCAGTACCGATTTGGCAACTACCATCGCATCAATTAATAACAGCTATAACGTCAGTGTAAGCGGAAATTATGCAACAGCTTTAACAACTGTTCCAAATTCAACTTATGGCTCACATAAAGCAGCCTTGCTTGATCTGATAAATTCAATGATGGGAATATGTGATGAAGTAGGAGGTAATACAAGTGATGGAAAAATTTACAGCGTTTTTAATGCCAATGGCCCCGGCAATCCTGACACATTGCTGCAGGAATCTTTATTCAGCCGCAATTCCTGGGTCGATTTTAAAAACAACATTACTGGTGTACTTAATGTGTATACAGCTACTTACGGAGGCAATACGCCTGCTAGCAACAGTTTAAGTAATTTTGTAGGAAGCAGGAATTTGTCGTTGAACAATGCCATTATAACCAGTATGAACAATGCTATTGGTTCGTTCAACCAAGTTCATCAAAATTTTAGCCAGTCGGTTTATACCGAAAGAACCCAATGTGTTGTAGTTATGAATGCCATTGATAGTTTAAAAAGTACTTTGAACAATAAACTCGTTCCCTTTATTAATAAATATGTAACCGATTGATTTGTTAAATGAAGTTATACCGAACCAACTATTTTTATTTATTTGTCTTGCTATTTTTGTTCGTAATTGCCTGTCGCAAATACGAGGTTTTACCCGACAACGAGCAGGACCCGCGAATGAGCGGAGGGGGGCAAACTGCTTTCGATCAAGGGAGTAGCGCATTCGACCATTCTTTTACAGGTTTAAGCGGGCGCGACCAGCTTATTCATGACAGGGGAGATAAGCAGTTCGACTTGCCTTTTGTTCCAGCCCCTTCACATGTCAATCCGGGTATAGGGCCCTTATATAATAATATTAGCTGTGGCAGTTGTCATACCTCTCAGGGTAGTGGCAGTCCGCCATTTGCGGGAAGTGCTGCCAGTTTTGAATCTTTTTTTCTGCGGCTCAGCCTGAATAGCGGGACCGATGAACACGGTGGCCCACTTCCTGTACCGGGTTTCGGAGGGCAACTTCAAAATCAAGTTGTATATGGCACAAAAGAAGGTGATTATGACGTAACTTACACTACACAAACATTTACCTATCCCGATGGAAATACGGCCCAATTGCGAACTCCTATCTACACTATTTATAATACGTATATCCCTTTTCCTGCTAATGTTGCCGTTTCGCCACGCATGGCACCTTCCATTTTTGGTTTGGGTTTGCTCGAAAACATAAGTGATTCGTCCATTATAGCCATGGCAAATCAGGCTCAAACGGATACTACCGTAATTCCGGGCCATCCTAATTACGTATGGGATCTGGAGAAAAATAAAATGTCGGTGGGCCGCTTCGGGCATAAATGCGAAACTCCTACCTTAAAACAACAAATAGCCTTTGCGCTTAATGAAGATATTGGCATTACAACCAACATGATGCCAACAGAAAATTGTTACGGGCAAGCGCAGTATTATAACGATAGCCTGCATCCTGAAATGAGTGATAGTACGCTTAATAATTTGGTATTCTACATACGTACCATACAAGTGCCAGCCCGTCGCAATGTTACCGACCCAACAGTAATGCGAGGCGAACAATTATTTAAACAAGCTAAATGTGTTGGTTGCCACCGACAAACTATAGTAACGGACGTAAATGTAGCTTTTCCGCAAGTATCCGGTCAAACCATACACCCATATACCGATTTGCTGTTGCATTATTTAGGGAACGGATTGGCAGATAACCGAGTTGTTTACAGTGCTGCAGGAAATGAATACCGGACTTGTCCGTTATGGGGCATAGGGCTCACACAGGTGGTAACCGGACAGACATCCTTTTTACACGACGGAAGAGCAAGAACTTTTGAAGAAGCCATTTTATGGCATGGAGGAGAAGCAAATTACAGCCAAAAGTTTTTTGTAAATCTTTCTAAAAGCGACAGAGATGCACTGATTGCTTTTTTAAATTCTTTGTAAATCAAGCTTTCTAAATATAGAAATGTGTTCAGATCCGCTTTAAACTTATATCTTCCTGATAATTGCTGCCGCTTTTTCTATTGTTTCTTCTTTCTTTGCAAAACAAAAGCGTACTACCTTGTTATCCTCTTTAGTATTATAAAACACAGACACTGGAATAGAAGCAACACCAAATTCTTTAATTAATCGTACTGCAAAATCAGTGTCTTTTTCGTTACTTATTTTTGTATAGTGCAGTAATTGGAAATAAGTGCCGGCAGAAGGTTGATACTCAAAATTACTTCCTTTAATACATTCAATGAACAGGTCGCGCTTTTTTTGATAAAAATTTCCCAACTCTAAATAATGATCTTTATTCTTCAAAAAATCGGCAAGTGCATATTGTAGCGGAGCATTTACGCAGAACACTAAAAACTGATGCACTTTTCTGAATTCGGTCATCAAGTTTTGAGGAGCAACGCAATACCCCATTTTCCAACCGGTTGCATGAAACGTTTTACCAAACGATGAAATAATAAAACTTCGTTCAACCAGCCTAGGAAACCGTGCTACACTTTGATGTTGTTTACCGTCAAAAATAATATGTTCGTACACTTCGTCACTCACTATAACAATGTCGGTTCCACGGGTAAGTGTTTCCAGCTTATTCATGTCATCGACACTCATTATTGCTCCTGTGGGATTGTGAGGTGTATTAATAATGATCATTTTAGTTTTACCGGTAACTGCATTTTTCACATTTTCCCAGTTTATCGAATAGGCAGGGTACTCAAGCTTAACATGTACTGTTTTTCCTCCGTGTACTTCTATAGCAGGTTGATAACTGTCATAAGCGGGATCAAATACAATTACTTCGTCACCTTCTTTTATTATTGCTGCAATAGCTGTATATAATGCCTGTGTGGCACCGGCAGTTATTGTAATTTCTGTTTCAGGGTCATATCCGGCGGAATATAAATCTTTCGTTTTTTGAGCAATGCACTCACGAAGGCCCATCAATCCGGCCATTGGAGCATATTGGTTCTTTCCCTCGTTCATGTGTTTGCCCACAAGATCTATCAAGGTTGGATCACAATCAAAATCGGGAAAACCTTGTGAAAGATTAATTGCATTATGATCCGCAGCCAACTTGCTCATGACCGTAAAAATAGTGGTGCCAACATTGGGCAATTTACTGTTTATTTTATTGGGATAATCCATATTCACCTATACATTTCAGAGGTAACAAAAGCACTATGGTTTTTTTATTTTATCACAGCTATCTGTAATAAAGACGGAAGTTTTAGGTGATTTTTTAATAGAACTCATACTTATATTTAACCATTAAAATAGAAGCATTTTTGTAATTGCGGTTGGCTTCCGAAGTTATAAGTTTACCGCTTTCATCAAACAAATAATTGGTCTCAAAAATAAGTTCTCCGTTCTTGTATTTTTTTTCCGACATAATATCCCTGTCTTTTCCATATTCGTAAACCGATTCCAGTACTGCAATTCCGTTTTCATTACTTTTATAGGTCTTTTTCAGCAACTTTCTGTTGGTATCGTATTCGTATTTATACTCCTGCCTTAACCAGCTTACGGTAAATTCATGAATTTCTGAAACAATATTATTTTTTTCGTCATAGTTAATAATCGTTGTTTTGTAAGGATAACCGGCATTGTTCACATACTTCTTTTTTATTTGAGTAGGAGTTAGTATTTTGTATTCATAAGTTTCGGCCGATATCAATTCCTGTGTTCCTAACTTAAACTCCATACCTTCCGGATTCGCATTGGTTTCTTTAAAATGCATTTCCTTTGTAACCTGACTTTGCTCGTTGTATTCGTAATAATAACCATCGTAAGTATTATCAGTTTTAACACGTTTACAGATAATGCGGTTAAGTTGATTATAAAAAACGTCCACGAAAACAGTATCGTTAACATATCTGTTTACCATGTCGGAAGAGTTTTTCCTCGAATCTTCCTCCATCACTATTTTATTAAAAACCGTGTAATAATAATGGGTAACATATCCTTGCATATTAAACTGATAACCGTACGATGTTCCTTTATCAATAATAATGGCACCATCGGGTTTATTTACCACTTTAATATCAATAAATTTTATCTTGTTTTTTCTGATTGCATCGGCATTAAAATTCATAGAACCTATGGTTATCTGCACAGGGTTAATATTGATCAATTGTGCATTACAACAACAGATGCTGAACGAAAAAAGCCAAAGAAAGATGAGTTCTTTTTTCAAGCCAAGTTATGTCTTTTCGATTTTATACGATAGCAGTTAAGTTTTTTACAACATCATTTACTTCGCTTACAGGTTGTTTACATGTTTTGTTTTCGCACACATAAATCAATGTTTGCTCATTCACATACCTGTTTTTTAAAAGCGGAAATGAACTTTCTGTCGCAACTCCTGCAAATATCGTATTAGGAAGGTAATAATTATTAAAGGCTATTCTTTTTTCATTAACATATTTACCAACAATTGCAATTTCGTAAAACGGTTTTGTAAAATACAATAACAATATGGCCCAATTGCTGTATCCTGCACCATAGTTTATCATTTCAGTAATTACACTATTAAGCATATTACGGCTCATTTGTATGTAATTATCATTCTCAAAATGATGTCCTAACTTAAACAAGCAATTAGCAATACTTGAATTGGAAGCCGGTATAACATTATCCGATAGTTCTATTTTTCTGCTGATCAACTCAGCATCCAAATCGGAAGTAAAATAAAATAATCCACTGTTTTTATCATTAAAATGGGTAATGCAATAACTCATTAAATCGTTTGCCTTTGATAAATAGCGCTCATTAAAAGTTATTCCATACAATGCAATAAGTGCTTCTATAAAAAAGCAATAATCTTCCAAAAAACCATTAATGGGTTGTTGCTTTTTTTCAAAAGAAGAACCTGTATAGTTATGATTCAAGCCGCCATCTTCGCGCAGCATATTTTTTAAAATGAACTCCGTATTTTTTATGGCAATATCCAAAAAATGCGGCTCGTTAAATACATTGTAAGCGTCTATAAATCCTTTTAACATCAATGCGTTCCACGATGTTAAAATTTTATTATCCAATCCCGGACGTACCCTTCTCTCACGGATTTCCAAAAGTGTTTTCTTGCTTTTTTCGATAACGCTCTTCAATTCCTCGACCCTTAATT
>Ga0206810_1104_pt1 | contig 12059 bp, 5 predicted proteins | sample Alteio_BWOrgCont_56_FD_152889 | JGI IMG/M metagenome (GOLD analysis project Ga0206810, IMG submission 152889) | Enriched cells from forest soil in Barre Woods Harvard Forest LTER site, Petersham, Massachusetts, United States -... | ecosystem: Environmental > Terrestrial > Soil > Temperate forest > O...
CAAAGGCAATTGCCAACGCCCTTGTTGATTTTTACACCAACGAAAAAGAAAACTTTTTCAGTAAAAATACGGTTGCCGAAAAACAACGTTTTCTTTGGAGCTCATTTGTAAATGGTGTTCAGGAACTTTACCAAAAAATCGTCAGTTAGTTAGCTACAGCCCCAATTATTGAAACACTTCAGGCTTCGGTCAAAATTTCGTACTTTTGCCGCATGATAAAACATTCTTTAATTTCAATATCCCGGGTAAAAACAAATAAGAAACATTTTCTTTTAGTTGTCATTTGCTCACTGGTTTTTGTACAGGCAAAATCGCAAGTGACCACTAACAAAACGGATGAAAAGGGTAAAAAACAAGGTCTCTGGATAAAACTGGATGATGATAAAAAAAAATTGTACGAAGGTAATTTTGTTGACAACATACCCGTAGGTAAATTTATATATTACTATGATGATGGTAAACCCTGGTCGGTTTCAATATTTTCCAACAATGGTACGGTAACTCATTCACAAATGTTTGATGCGGCGGGCAAAGTGGTGGGAGAAGGTAAATACATCAACCAAAAAAAGGACAGTATTTGGAAATATTACGATCATAAAGGCAATTTGATTTCGGATGAAAATTACATCAACGGAATAAGAAATGGCGTATCCAGAGTATATTACCCGAACGGACAACTGGTAGAAGAAAAACATTGGAAGGGTGGACAACTTGACGGCTCCTGCAAAAAATATTTTAATACCGGGCAGATCCGTTACGAAGGGCAACACATTAACGGAAAAGTAGAAGGAAACGTTAAATTCTATTACCCGAATGGTAAGGTAAATGCAGAAGGCCTTTATGTAAATGATTTAAAAGACGGCTCATGGAAATATTATAAGCAAGATGGCACACCTGACCGTACGGATAAATACATAAACGGAAGATTACAGGGTGATGACCCTAATATAATACCCAGGGAACAAGAGGAAAAAGAAAAAAAACAATACGAGCAGGAAGAAATAGTTGACCCTTATGGGGACGAGAATATGCCCCGTAGATAATACAAATAGATTAAATGAGCAAAAAAGGAAAAGTGTTATTGGCAATGAGTGGAGGTATTGATAGCTCCATTTCGGCCTTGCTGTTGCACGAACAAGGATATGAGGTGATAGGGATAACGATGAAGACCTGGGATTATGCTTCATCAGGTGGATCTAAAAAGGAGACAGGTTGTTGCAGTCTCGATTCTATAAACGACGCCCGCCTATTGGCCGTTAATCTTGGATTTCCACATTATATTTTGGATATAAGAAATGAGTTCGGAAATTTTGTGATTGATAATTTCGTGGACGAATATTTAGCAGGACGCACCCCGAATCCATGTGTTTTGTGCAATACGCATATTAAATGGGAAGCACTTTTAAAACGTGCCGATATGTTGGATTGTGAATTTATTGCAACAGGGCATTATGCCCGTATCCGCCAGGAAAACAACCGGTATGTTATTTCTAAAGGGTTGGATCAAACAAAGGACCAATCCTATGTTTTATGGGGATTATCGCAGGACAGCTTAAAACGCACGTTGTTTCCGTTGCAGAATTACCGCAAGTCGGAAATAAAACAAATGGCTGTTGATAACGGCTACGTTGATTTGGCGAACAAAAGTGAGAGTTATGAAATTTGTTTTGTACCCGATAACGACTACCGTGGTTTTTTAAAACGTAAGGTAGATGGTTTGGAACAATTGGTGGACGGAGGAAATTTTGTGGACAGAACAGGACGTATTTTAGGAACGCACAAAGGGTATCCGTTTTACACGGTAGGACAACGAAAGGGATTGGAAATAGCTGTTGGTGAACCCTTGCACGTATTGGAAATTGTACCCGAAACAAACACGGTGATACTTGGAAGTAAAGAAGAATTGGAACAACAAACCATGACAGTTGGAAAATACAATCTGATAAAATACGAACGCCTGCCCGATAATTTTGAAACACTTACTAAGATCAGATATAAGGACCCGGGTGTTGTTGCATCAATTTCTCATATAGACGATAAACTGAATGTATTGTTCCGCACCCCCGTAAACGCTGTTGCTCCAGGGCAGTCTGCTGTTTTTTACGAAGGGGATGATTTGGTAGGTGGCGGAATTATAGAAAGGAAGTCATTTATATAAACACACATGAAAAGAATATACAACATATTCTGTGTTACCCTTGTTTGCTCTTTTTTACTTTATTCATGTAAAAAGGACATTGTTGTTACGGATATCGGACAAGATTATTTCCCTTATAAAGTGGGTTGTTACGTAGTATACGATGTTGATTCGACTTATTATAATAATTTTTACAGCCCTGTTTTAGTAACCAACACCAAATTTCAATTAAAAGAAGTTATACGATCCATTTATTACGATAACCAGAACCGGCCAACAGCGCGTTTGGAAAGGTATATAAAACATTATGACAGTTTGGTACCATACAATGAAATGGCTTGGACATTGAAAAATGTGTGGGCAGAAAATTTAACCATCAGTACCGCCGAAAAAGTGGAAGAGAATATACGTTTTGTAAGACTTGTCTTTCCGGTTATGCTGAATCAAACATGGAACACCAATGCTCAAAATTATTTAACAGCCAAAAATTTCACCTATACTTTGGTAGATAAACCTGCCACTATAGGAGGGATAGCCTTTGATTCCGTATTACAAACGGTATACACAGATGGAGGAAATATTTTAACTAGCAAACAATATCATTCCGAAAATTATGCACGGCAAGTAGGACTGATATATAAACAAGTGATAAACGTTCAGTCGCAACCCAGCACCACTGCCGATTCCACCCAGCTCCAATTATTTTATGCAACCCCCATTTTGCAGCGAATAACGGGAGGCTATCAATACACGTGGACCGTTAATTCGTACGGTGTTGAATAAAATAACCTTTTTTTTAATAAATTTTTATGCCGAATAATAATTTTCCAGCACCTGAAACGAAAGAGAAGTTAGTAGAAATAATTACTATAGGAGATGAAATTTTAATAGGCCAAATTGTGGACACCAATTCCGCATTTATGGCTACGTTGCTTAACCAGAATGGCATCAACGTAAAACAAATATCCTCTGTTTCCGATAACGAGGAACATATAATCAAAGCGTTTGACGAAGCAAAAACGAGAGCTGATATACTACTGATAACCGGAGGTTTGGGGCCCACCAAAGACGACATTACTAAAAAAACGTTGTGCAAGTATTTTAACACCGACAGCCGTTTCGACAACGAAGCGTATAAAAATGTGGAAAGGATCTTCGCTTCGTTTGGCAAAGAAGTAACACCACTCAATCGCTTACAGGCCGAAGTGCCGGCTATTTGTACGGTCATTAATAATCAGTTTGGCACAGCTCCGGGGATGTGGTTTGATGTGGACGGGAAGATATTTGTTTCTATGCCCGGAGTGCCTTTCGAGATGAAGGCGATGATGCAAAACGATGTGATACCGAAATTAAAACAACGATTTAACTTACCTCACATCATTCATAAAACAGTATTGGTACAAGGCATAGGAGAATCATTTTTGGCTGACCTGATCAGCGACTGGGAAAACAGTTTGGCGGTAGAAAACATAAAACTGGCTTATTTACCTTCTATTAACCTTGTAAGGCTACGCTTGAGTACGAAAGGGTATGATTTGGATAAGTTAACTACTGCGATAAATAAAAAAACAGAGGAATTAAAATTAATTATTCCCAAATATATATTCGGGTATGAAGTTTTTGGCGAAGAAAGAGTAACATTAGAGCAACTGGTTGGAAAATTATTAAAAGAAAAAAACAAAACCCTTTCGACTGCCGAAAGTTGTACCGGAGGTTATATTGCTCATCTTATAACTTCCATTTCAGGCAGTTCTGATTATTACTTGGGTTCGGTAATATCGTATTCAAATCGCATAAAAGAAATTGAATTAGGCGTATCCTCAAAAATGCTACACGAAAATGGTGCAGTAAGCAAACAGGTAGTAGAGCAAATGGCAAAAGTCATTCGCGAAAAATACAATACGGATTATAGCATTGCCACTTCAGGAATTGCAGGCCCAACAGGAGGAACCGATGAAAAACCGGTGGGCACCGTTTGGATTGCCGTTGCACGAAAAGACGGTATTGTTTCTGAAAAATTTTTATTCGGCAAACACCGCGAACGAAACATACAAAGGGCCGCAAGTGCAGCATTAAATATGTTACGCATACAATTGGAGCTGCACTAAAAGGAGAAGGGTAAATAACAGCAAAAAGCTATAACTTATATAGATTAATTTACCTATTCCATTTCCCAATATACGACTTTTACCCTATTGACTTGGAAGCTTATTTATTGTAATGTTGTTGTATGTAATTTTCATTGAACCCAAAGAAACCATGAAAAAAATCACCCTGTTCTTTATCTGTATCGTGGCTGGTTGCTTTACAAGCAATGCACAAATAACAGTTAATTCGGCAACGGTATGTGCCACTTCATCGGCAACATTAACTGCCAGCGGAGCAAGTACATATACATGGTCGCCTGCAACGGGATTAAACACCACCACCGGTGCAGCGGTAAAAGCAACTCCCACCGCTACTACTACTTACACTGTAATTGGCACTGTGGGTTTGAATACGTATACTGCTACCAGCGTTGTTACGGTAAATCCGCGCCCAAACATGACCAGTGCTTCGTCTGCCACTATTTGCAGCGGTAACGCCGTAAACCTTGCTTTAACAACCGACATCGCTTCTACTTTTAACTGGAAAGCGACTGCTGTTGCCCATTTATCGGGGGAAAGTACCAGTACGAAGACACTAACAACGATCAGCGATGTTATCACCAATTCTTCGGCTTCACCACAAACTGTGAGCTATACTGTAACACCTACGGCTACTTCCACATTGGGTGGATGCACAGGAACTGCACAACTGGTGAACGTAACTGTTAATCCTGCTCCTACACTCACTAACAATGTTACTAATGCGGTGGAACTTTGTTCAGGTCAATCTGTAAATTTCCCATTAGGGGCCAATATACCTGCTACATTTACCTGGATAGCAGCTGTAAATACAAATATATTTGGCGAAAGTACCACGCTACAGAATAGTTCTACTATAACAGATACACTATCTGTATCACCCACCGGAGGGTATCAAAATGTTTATTTTTATACAATCACTCCTATTTCTACTGTGGGGTGCAGTGGCACTTCCAAATCATTAGAAGTAACTGTATGGCCGGCTGTCATCCTAACCGGTACGCTTTCAAAAACAATATGTAGTGGTTCTAATGTCAATTTTTCTTTCTCAAGCACCGGTGAAACTACAAAAACATACACTTGGATTGCCACTAATAATACGAATGTATCGGGCGAAAGTACTACACTACAGTATGGAGTCAGTCCTACTGGTATAACAGATGTACTTGTAAATACTACATTAATACCTCAGCAAGTAATTTATAGCGTAACTCCATCTTCAGATAATACAGGACATGTAACCTGTGTAAGTCCGGTACAAACAGTAACCATAACGGTGGACCCGGTTGCAACTATTACGGTTACGCCTTTGGCACAAACTATCTGTTCGGGAACGGCACTTAGCATTCCTATAACAACCGATATTGGTACTTTTACATGGAAAGCTGCCAATAACCCCAATACTACGGGTGAGAGTACCAGCCCGCAAAGTTCAAGTGCCATTACCAACACGCTTGTAAATACAAGTGATATGACCCAAACGGTAAGTTACACGGTAACTGCAACTACATCGAGCACATTAGGGGCATGCGCCAGCACCCAATTTGTAAACGTTGTTGTAGATACTAAAAACCCTTCTGTAATGGTAAATTCGGCAACGGTATGCGCGGGGGTATCGGCAACATTAACGGCAGCAGGAGCAAGTTCTTATTCATGGTTGCCTGCAACGGGCTTAAATACTACCACGGGTGCAACGGTAATTGCAACGCCAACGGTAAGCACCAGTTATACGGTTTCGGCAACAAACACGTGTACCACAATTGTTGTGGTATCGACTGTTACAGTTAATTCTCTTTCAGTCACAGCTACTTCCGCCACGGTATGTAATGGTCAATCGGGGACGTTAACTGCGAGCGGGGCTGCTACTTATGTATGGTCAACAGGAGCAACCACAATAAGTATAACGGCTTCGCCCACTGTAACAACAACCTATTCTGTTACGGGAACTTCAAGTGCGGGTTGTACAGATGTTGTAATTAAAACTATAACAGTAAACTCTTTACCGCAGGTAACAGTAAGTCCCACTGCAATACCATTATGCTCGGCTACCAGCGATACGCTAACTGCAAGCGGGGCAAGCTCCTATGCGTGGTCACCTGCAACAGGTTTAAACACCACAACAGGTGCAACTGTAATAGCTGCACCTAGTGTAACAACAACGTATACGGTTACAGGAACTTCTGGTGCAGGATGCACCAATACAGCAATGGCAAGCGTAACCCCACCACCAACGGTAACAGTAAGTTCGGCAACCATATGTGCAGGTGATACCACAATACTGGCCGCCAGCGGGGCCAATAGTTACTCGTGGTTACCATCCACAAACCTAACAATATTCGGTAACTACGGCGACAGCGTAACCATTAACCCTTCTGTTACGAGCACTTATACCATAACGGCTAATCTTTTGGATTCTGAACTGGTTATCAACGGTAATTTTGCGAAGGGATATGATGTTGGATTCACTGCTGACTATTTTTCAGGTTATTTTAGTGGTACCGGAAGAAATGGTGGAAATTCATTAGCCAATGGAAATGGCAATGCAAAATTATGGGAGAATTCACCTGTTATATCCATTCAGCAAAATACAGAATATCATTTTTCAATGTGGATAAAAATATTAGTTCCAGATACTGCATTACAAGTATTGAAAATATACATTAATAATAACTTAGTGGATACATTGATACTTAATACCATTTTTAAATTATACCCTGAGACACAATGGGATTATTTCAACTTTTATTACCCTTATACGGAAGTTACTTTTAATTGGAATTCAGGCACTAACGATACCGCCGATATAAGAATTATGGAAGTAATTCCCGGCAATAATAGTTGGGCAGAAACCAGAATAGATGATATTTCCTTTCGTGCAATGAAAGGGTGTAGCTCAACAGCTGTTACCACAGTAGTTGTAAACCCTGCACCCACCATAACAATTACGTCAACGCCCGAAGGGTCAACAACTTTGTTAACAGCCACAAATAATCCGGGTTATACCTATGCATGGAGTACCGGTAGTACTACCAATACAGCATTGGTTCCTACACCGGCTACCGATTCGGTATATACTGTTAACATAACCGGAACCAATGGCTGTGGTACAACAGATACCATTGTGGTTGATAGTGCTGGGGCCATAACATTGAGGGGATCAGCAACAAACGCCATAGTAGTTGAAAAAACAACTACTAAACCTGCTACTAATTTTGTACTATACCCTAACCCGAGCAACGGTACAGTTACTTTAAATTACACATTGACACCCAGCGACAACGGTTTCATAACTGTATATGACATGTATGGCAGGTCGCTTTTTAGTTCGGTATTGGATAATTCGGATGATCAATTAAAAATAAATAACGATCAATTGGCCGATGGTGTCTATATCTACCGGGTAACAGTGAATGCCATTGAGGTTAAAACAGAGAAAATCATTTTGATCAAATAGGGTTACTGCGCCATACTGCCCTCCCCCTCCCCCTCGCGTTCTCGACGAAGTTTATCCTGAGCGGAGGCAAAGGGCTAGAACTGACACAAACGCGCAGATTCCCAATCACCTACTTCCTCAAAATTATTTTATTTTAATGCAACCTTTTTACTGCTTTTGTTGTCTATGACCATGTTCCGTAACATATGTTACAAAAACCAATAACTTTTGTACATAGTTTTGTAGTATCATACATAAACAACGGCTGTAATAGAGCACATGCACTCGCATAAAAAAAATAAAAAGATCCCTATTTTCCAGTCTGGCAACTCCTTATATTCTGTAGTAAGAACATTTGTTCATTATTTTCCCAAATACATTTTTAATTCCCTAAACAAGGCTTTTGTAGTAGCAGCAGTTTGTACAGCACCCTTATCTGCACTTGCCCAATCAACAGCCACTTACACGGTTGCCGGTGCCGCCACATGGACGGTACCCTCCTGCGTATCATCCGTAACAGTAGAGGTATGGGGCGGAGGTGGTGCCTCGGGTGGAGACGGTGACGATCCGGGTGGAGGAACAGCGGGTGGAGGCGGGGCTTATAGCAGTTCAGTAATTTCAGTAACCCCCGGAACGGTTTACAATTTATTCGTAGGTGCGGGAGGAGCTGTACTTCCTGGTTGTACGACAGGAGGAGCAAATGCTATTGCAAACGGTGGGCCGGGAGGAAATTCTTGGTTTAATAACAGTACAACCATAATGGCTGTGGGAGGTAGTGGAGGAGTGGCTCGTGATTTTGTTTACGGATATCTCCCGGGAGTCCTCGGCGGCCAAGCTTCTGCAGGTTACGGAACAATTAAATATAGTGGTGGTAGTGGTGGTGGTACTAATGGTTACAATGGCAATATGTGTTGCGGATACACATCAGGTGGAGGCGGAGGTGCGTCTGCAGGTCCGGGAGGTAATGGTGGTAATGGTGGTAATGCCCCTGTTGCCACTAAAGGCCCTCCAGGCACCGGAGGTATTGCGCCAACTGGCGGGGGAAATGGTGGTAATGGAATTGGAAATGGGACTCTTTTCACTGCAGGTAATCCGGGAACAAATCCAGGTGGTGGGGCAGGCGGAGGGGCAGATCATTCCTGTGGAACAGCGGGAGGAATTGGACAGATAATACTATTATGGTCGGTAGCAACTTTTACCAATAAAACAGCCACTATATGTAGCGGAACCACCTTTAGTGTGGCTCCTGTAAGCGGTACAAACGGAGATAACTTTCCGGCAGGAACCACTTATTCCTGGACAGCGCCTACCGTAACAGGTGGCATCATGGGTGGAAGCGCACAGGCGGCTCAAACATCCATCAGCCAGACATTAACAAACCCTTCTTCAACGGCACAAACAGCCACTTACACCGTCACCGCTTCCACCAATTGTACGTTCACGGTTACGGTAACAGTAAATCCATTACCTACGGCCACCATAGCGGGAACAACAACAGTGTGTTTAAATTCCGCAGCACCTGTGCTTACTTTTACAGGGGCCAACTCAACACCCGCTTATATTTTTATCTATACCATTAACGGTGCAACGAACCAAACGATAAGCACCGCAGCTGCTAGTAGCACTACAACAATAACTGCACCCACAGGTGTGGCGGGTACTTTTACCTATTCCCTTGTAAGTGTATCTGATGCAAATGGCTGTAACCAAGCCCAAACCGACACTGCGGTGATAGTGGTGAACCCTTTGCCAAACGCCACTATTGCAAGCTCAGCAACGGTTTGTCAAAATGGTCCTTCTCCTCAAATAACATTTACCGGATCAGGAGCCACCGGCCCCTACACCTTCACTTACTCTGCAGGAGGGCCGGCTCAAACAATCAGTACTACAGGAGCAAATACAACGGTGAGCATCTCGGCACCAACCAATGTAGTGGGTAATCACACTTATTTTCTCAACAAAGTAGGCAGCTCTGCAGGCTGTACACGTACACTTATGGGTGGTGTATCAGTTATGGTAGAACCCTTACCAACTGCTACCGTTACAAGTTCAACAACGGTTTGTTTAAATTCCGTAGCACCTGACATCACCTTTACCGGCGCTAATTCCACAGCACCTTATAACTTTATTTATACCCTTAACGGAGGAGCTAACCAAACCATTAATACCACCGGTGCCAATACTACCGTAACTATAGCTGTTCCTACCACCATCGCCGGAACTTCAACATATTCACTTATTAGTGTTGCCGGGGCCACAGGTTGCAATCAGGCACAACCGGACAGCGCGGTAGTGGTGGTCAACCCTTTACCAACAGCAAGCATATCTGGCACGGTTACTAAATGTTTGAACGATCCGGCCCCTGCTATTATTTTTACCGGTGGCAGTACCGTTACTGCCTATATTTTTACATACAACATCAATGGTGGTGCCAATCAAACGGTGAGTACCACGGGAGTTAACACCACTGTAACCGTAGCCGCCCCTACCAATCCTTCCGGTGTTTTTACTTATTCCCTGCTCAGCGTACAGGATGGCAACAACTGCTCCCAAACCCAAAGCGGCAGTGCAGTAGTTACCGTCAACCCCTTAGGCGCCACCATAGCCGGAACCACCAGCGTGTGCCAAAATGCAACGACCCCCGTTGTTTCCTTTACCGGTAGCAGCGGAACAGCTCCATACAGTTTCACCTATAACATCAATGGCGGAGGAAATCAAACAATAAATTCCATTGGAACCAATAGTACCGTATCTCTTAATGCCCCAACGGGTACAACCGGTAGCTTTGTTTATGAACTCACCAGTGTACAGGATGCTTCTTCGCTGAGTTGCCTCAGCGCTTCTTCGGTTACTGTTACCGTTAATGTGCTGCCAACAGCCACTATTGCAGGCACCATTACGGTCTGCTTGAATTCAGCATCGCCTGAAATTACCTTTACAGGAGCAACTACTTCACCTCCTTACACGTTCACGTATGCTATCAACGGAGGAGGAAATCAAACGGTAATTACCACGGGCACTAGTTCCACCGTAGCGGTCACAACACCTACTAATCCCGTGGGTGTTACCACCTATTCCCTGATAAACGTTCAGGACGGTACCGCCCAAACCTGTGCACAAGCCCAAATAGGAAGTGCCATGGTTACTGTCCGTCAACCCTCTACCGCCACAGTAACAGCATCAACGGCAAGGGTGTGTCAAAATTCCACATCACCCAATATGACCTTTACCGGCTCCGTCGGACAATCGCCTTATATCTTTTATTACAGCACCAATGTTTCCGTTGGAGGTTCTACGACCCACAGCATTTCGTCTGCTCCAGGCAGTAGTGTGTCCGTAGCCGTACCCACCACTACTCCCGACACCATTATTTATACCATCACCAATGTGCAGGATGCTTCGGGTATTGTTTGTGGGGTTGGGGGAAGTACGGATTCGGTGATTGTCGACCCTTTACCGTTCTCTACCATCACAGCAGCATTGAATGATGTATGCTTAGGCGACCCTGCCCAAACCATCACCTTTACCGGTTACGGCGTACCTGCACCGGTAACTTTCAATTATTACACCTCCACCAACGGAGGGCCCAATGTGGCACAAACACCGATAAGCAGTATTGCTCCTTCATTGACCGCTACACTGGCAGCTCCGGCAAATACGTTGGGAACCACCATTTATACCAATGGCATATCGAGTTCCAACGTATGTACAGGCCTTGGCAATGGTTCCGCCCGATTAACGGTAAATCCTATCCCAACCGGAACCATCACCTTATCGGGTCCGGCTAACATTTGTCAGTCCTCCACAAGTCAGGTGACGTTTACAGGTAGTGTAGGTACTCCCCCATTTAAATTCAGTTACAACATAAACGGCGGCGGCACGCAAACCATAGCCAGCCCAAGCGGACAGAACAGTGTAAACCTGACGGTGAACCAACCTGCAGGTGCTTATACCTACAGCCTGTTAAGCGTAAGTGATACGTTTAACTGCAATCAGGCACAAAACGGCAGCGTTGTTATTAACGTTAATCCTTTGGGAGGAACTATAGCAGGCACTACCACAGTGTGCCAAAATTCCGCCACCCCCGCTGTTTTCTTCACCGGAGGTGGCGGAACAGCACCTTATATTTTCACCTATAACATCAACGGCGGCGCCAACCAAACGCTTACCACTACAGGTTCCAGTACCACCCTATCTGTTGCAGCCCCTTCGGCAGCAACGGGTAACTTTGTGTATGTCCTGAGCAGTGTGAAAGATGCCAGTTCATTGACTTGCCTCAGCGTTTCTTCGAGTACGGTAACGGTCGATGCTTTACCCACAGCAAGCATAGCAGGAACAACAACGGTATGTCAGAATGCCGCTC
>Ga0206810_1048_pt1 | contig 11981 bp, 10 predicted proteins | sample Alteio_BWOrgCont_56_FD_152889 | JGI IMG/M metagenome (GOLD analysis project Ga0206810, IMG submission 152889) | Enriched cells from forest soil in Barre Woods Harvard Forest LTER site, Petersham, Massachusetts, United States -... | ecosystem: Environmental > Terrestrial > Soil > Temperate forest >...
GTGGACAGTCGGTCCAATGGAAGTTCAGATTTGGCTACGCCTCTCAGACTGAAGAATTCTCGTTTTCAAGGCTCGTTTCCGACAGCATTCGTAGCTGTGCCTATGAGGCGGGTGTGGAGCTCCTGGTTCTCGACAATTGCTACAGTTCAAAGATCGCGATTCGCAACGCCGAAACTTTCGTACGCGAGAAAGTCGATTTGGTGATTGAGTTCCAGACAAGTCATGAGTCCTCTTCATTTGTCGCTTCAAGAATCGAAGAGGCCCGTATCCCTCTGATTGCCATTGATATCCCGCACCCGGGAGCGGACTACTTCGGAGCCAATAACTATCGGGCCGGTCTATTAGGTGGACAGGCTCTTGCTCAGGCATGTATTCGACAGTGGCGCGGAAACGCGGAAGAGGTAGTCCTCTTGGACTTGCCGATAGCGGGTCCGCTGGTTCGATCCAGATTGTTGGGAATGCTCGCCGGTCTTCGCGAACTTCGCTTGAATGTTCGTGACGAGAGTGTGCACTTCATTGACGGCAACGGGAGGTTCGAGAAGAGCTGGGACGTGATGAGGCGGTATCTGCGTAGGAGTCGCTCGGCAAAAACTCTAGTTGGAGCAGTGAATGATCCGAGTTGCCTTGGCGCCTTGCGCGCATTCGAAGAAGCTGGGCGAGCCGAACAGTGTCTCGCTGTCAGCCAGAGCGCGTGCATAGAAGCACGGCGCGAAATGCGCCGGCCGAGATCGCGACTTGTCGCGTCAGTGGGATTCTTTCCAGAGCGCTATGGAGAAACGGTTATTGCTCTTGCGCTCGATAAAATCCAGGGTCGTCATATTCCTTCGGCGACTTTCATGAAGCATCAGGTTATTACCGTAGAAAACGTCGACAAGTTGTATCCGAATGACATACTGATCCCCAATGGTGATAGCGATTCGCTGCTTTAGAGCCAGCACTAAGCTGACTTGCATGTACGACAGAAGACTATTTTCAAAGCGGAAGTGGGCACGCAATCGCACACTCTATCTGCGGCGATTCCATGGGACTCAGTTTTCGAATCGGAAGCGTCCAGTCAGAGAGGCCGATTTTTAATGGGCCTTCCTGTTCAACAGTTCGTCTTTTGCCGTTGGGGCACGACTTCTCAATGTGCTACTGTTTCACCTATTGGAATAAACGCGATTCCTCCAGAAGAAGGTTTTCCAAGAATGCGAGCGAAGAATGGCCATCGAGATCCTGCCTACTCCACACGATCGGTTGTCCGGGCTTGCGAGATCCTGAAATGCTTCAAGCGCAACGAAGAACTTGGCCTCGATGAAGTCGCTGCGCGATGCCAGTTGAGCAAGCCCACCGCCTACCGACTTCTGCGGACGTTGGTAGAGTGTGGAATGTTGAAGAGCCTGGCCAAAAATGTCTATTCCAGTACTGGCGGGCAGTCACTTCAATGGAAGTTCAGATTCGGCTACGCCTCTCAGACTGAAGAATTTTCGTTTTCGAGGCTCGTTTCCGACAGCATTCGCAGCTGTGCCTACGAGGCGGGTGTCGAGCTTCTCGTTCTCGACAACTGTTACAGCTCAAAAATCGCGATTCGTAACGCGGAAACTTTTGTGCGCGAGCAAGTCGATTTGGTGATTGAGTTCCAGACGAGCCTGGAGTCTTCGTCATTTGTCGCTTCAAGGATCGAGGAGGCCGGTATTCCACTGATTGCCATTGATATCCCGCACCCAGGAGCCGACTACTTCGGAGCCAACAACTATCGGGCCGGACTACTAGGAGGACAGGCGCTTGCGCAGGCATGTATTCGACAGTGGGACAGCAAGGTGGACGAGGTAGTCCTATTGGATCTGCCGATGGCGGGTCCGTTGGTTCGATCCAGGTTGTCGGGGATGCTCGCTGGTCTTCGCGAACTTCGATTGAATGTTCGTGACGAGAGTGTGCACTTCATTGACGGTAACGGAAGATTCGAGAAGAGCTGGGATGTGATGAGACGGTATCTCCGCAGAAGTCGCTCGACAAGAACTCTCGTTGGAGCAGTGAATGACCCGAGTTGCCTTGGCGCTTTGCGCGCATTTGAAGAGGCGGGGCGAGCAGAACAGTGTCTCGCTGTCAGCCAGAATGCCTGCATAGAAGCGCGCCGCGAAATGCGCCAGCCGAAATCGCGACTTGTCGCCTCAGTGGGATTCTTTCCGGAGCGCTATGGAGAAACGGTTATCGCTCTTGCGCTCGATAAAATCCAGGGTGGTCATATTCCTTCGGCGACTTTCGTGAAGCATCAGGTTATTACCGTAGAAAACGTCGACAAGTTGTATCCGAATGACAAACTGATCCCCAATGGTGATTGCGATTCGCTGCTTTGGAGCCAGCACTAAGCTGACTCGCATGCAAGACAGAAGACTATTTTTAACTCAGAAGTGGACACGCAATCGCACACTCTATCTACGACGATAGAGACCGTCCGTACGCTTATGTCCATACTCTTCCATGGGACTCAGTTTTCGAATCGGAAGCGCCCAGCCAGAGAGGTCGGTTTTTAATGCACCAGGGGACCAAGGCAAGAACATCGGCTAGACGAACAGCCTCGATTTTTCCATCTGACAAAATAGCGATGGCTCTCAGTGTTTCCAAGATTTCAGTCAAGTAGGTCCCGACAGTTCAACCTCGTCCGTAGGTTTTTGCGCTCTGCCATGCGCAGCGAGAGGCCCTTTGGATGAGCCACGGCGGAGGGGAGGCGACGTCCGTGATTTTCACGGGATGAAATTACATCAAGTCCTGAATAATCTGTTCAACTTGACCATCACAAAAAGCTAGTCTTCTACCTTCTCTGTAGGTTGTGAAAACTGATCAAGTGCTCGGGTTCGGTCCGCATTTTTGCCTTTTTTGTAATCGTTTCCGTCGCCTTCACGATGCAAATTAACGCCGACTCCGCGACGACGTAGTTAAAGCGCCAATTCACCGCTACGAGATCACTCGGTGCGCGTGGATTATCCCGATGGAGGGGGTAAGGGAGTAGAGACTCGCGGGTAATTGTGACTGGTTTCTGTCAACAGCACAGCGTTCGGATTAAATGAAAGGACTGTTGCAATGCAGATTAAGCGCTTGTTCAAACACCTGTCTAATAATCACCGATCGGCAGGTCATCTTATGGGTCAGTGTGTTACGTTCGTCATCAGCATTGCGGCTTCGGTCGCTCTCGATGGCCAGCAGCCGCTCCAACTCAATATTCAGTGGGACAGGACCGTAGTGGTTTCAAGGTCAACGCCCACGCTGCAAGTGGTCGTGAACCCGCCTCTGCGGCCTGGCCAACCATTGAGTGCCGCTTCCTACAAGGCGGTGAAGGAACTGGGCGCGGACTATGTCCGTTATGTACCGTGGCTCCCCTATCCTAGGTTGGCCGTAGCCGAGTTGGAGCCGCCCACTTCGGGCAAGACCTCGTGGGACTTCAGCCTCATCGACCCCATGACCATAGACTTTCTGAACGCGACGGAAGGGCATCCTACGGTCATGAATTTCAGCACCATGCCGGCGTGGCTCTTCAAGACCGACAAGCCCGTGACCTATCCAGCGGATCCCGATCAGCCGGTCTGGAACTACACACAAGGCGCGGAACTGCGGGACCCGACTGGCAAGGAAATGGCCGATTACTACGAACGTTTGGTGAACTGGTATGTTAACGGCGGCTTTACCGATGAAGACGGCGTGCGGCACGAATCTGGCTACCACTACAAGTTTCCGGTATGGGAAGTTCTAAATGAGGTGGATTCAGAGCACTCCATGACTCCCGAGAATTACACGAAGCGTTACGATGCTATCGTCGAAGCCATTCATCGCGTCAGCCCCGAAACAGAGTTCATGGGCTTGGCTATTTCGTCGCCGAACGACCATCCGGAGTTTTTTGAATACTTTCTCAATTCAGCCAATCACAAGCCGGGGATTCCGCTCGACTACATCTCGTACCATTTCTACGCATCTCCTACGCCCTCGCAGACCATTGCCGACTGGCAATACACCTTCTTTGACCAGGCGAACGGCTTCTTGAACTCGGTTCGCTACATCGAGAGCATTCGCAAGCGGCTCTCGCCGGGAACGAAAACGGATCTGGATGAACTGGGAGTGATTCTGCCAACAGACAACACTGCCGCTGACAAGGTGCCTCCTCCGGCCGGCTACTATAACCTCGCCGGCTCACTGTACGCCTATCTCTTTATTCAACTCTCTCGGTTGCAGATCGACATCATTGGAGAATCGCAACTTGTGGGTTATCCGACCCAGTACCCAAGCGTCAGCATGATGGACTGGACAACCAACAAACCCAACCCGCGTTTTTGGGTTCTCAAACTGATCAAGGACAACTTCCACCCAGGTGACACGTTGGTGAATACCGATCTGAACAATCCAGATGTTGCGGCGCAGGCTTACATTACGCCTTCGGGTCATAAACTCCTTCTCGCCAACAAGCGGAATCATGCTATCGAAGTGAAGTTGTCGGATGCGGCGAAGTCGGTCGCTCTAACGGTGGATGCGTCAACCGGAGATGAGCCCGCGCACAGTGTGAAGCCAGCCAATGGACAGATGAAACTTCAACCCTTTGCAGTCACGGTGGTAAGTTGGAAATGATGAATCAAAAAGACGATCTTGCCGAATGCCAGCCGATGAAGCGGTTTGCCTTTATTCTTCGGCTGCGCGAGGGCGCAGCCGAAGCCTATGAACAGGCCCACCGTGAGGTGTGGCCTGAGATGCTGGAGATGCTCAAGAGTGGCGGCATCTGCGAATATTCCATCTTCCGCAGGGACAACCTGCTGTTTCTCACGTTCAGGGCGGTTGACTTCGAGGCCACCATGAGCCAGTTTGACAACCATCCTGTGAACTTGCGCTGGCAGAAAGCCATGGCACCGTTTTTTGCACCGCATGAGGGCCTGCGCCCTGGAGAACGCTTCCCAATGTTGGAAGAGGTTTTCTTTCTCCCCTGAGAGGAAGTGATACCCAAGATTGTGCGCTGACGGCAGGGCTTTTTGAGAGAGGGAAAAATAATGACGACGAAGAGCGGACAACCGCTACGCGTGGGCCTGTGCGGGGTAGGACTGGATACTTATTGGCCGCAGTTCGAAGGGTTGCGGCAGCGGCTTGATGGATATGTGGCACAAGTAGCGGCGCGGCTCGCTCGTCCCGGTGTGCAGGTGGTCAACCTGGGCCTGGTCGATTCGGTGGATCGCTCGGACGAGGCCGGCCACCAATGCCGCCGTGAAGACATTGATGTTCTGTTTCTCTATGTCACCACCTATACGCTCTCGAATACCGTCCTTCCCCTTGTGCAGCGAGCCGGCGTTCCGGTTGTAGTGCTGAATTTACAGCCTGAAGCGGCCATTGATTACAAGGCCTTTAACAGGCTGAAAGATCGTACGGCAATGACCGGCCAATGGCTTGAATACTGTTCCTCGTGCCCAGTTCCCGAAATCGCAAATGTGATGGCGCGTGCCCGGATTCCCTTCCATCAAGTGACAGGCGCACTCAACGACGAACAAACCTGGCTGGAGATCGAAGGGTGGTTGGCAGCAGCTCAAGTGCGAGCCACGTTGGCCGCTACACGGCTGGGGCTGATGGGACACTACTACAGCGGAATGCTGGACGTTATGACCGACCTGACCTTAGTTTCGATCGTCTTCGGTACGCGTGTGGAGATTTTGGAAGTGGATGAGTTGAGCGCGCTCGGGGCCGAAGTCAACGAGGCAGTTCTATCGCGGCGACTGAAGGAGTTTTTTGAGAGTTTCGATTTGCAGCCGGATTGTCGTCGCGAGGAGCTGCAGCGGGCCGCAAGAACATCGGCAGCTCTGGACGCGCTTGTCGCGCGACATAAACTCGATGCCTTGGCCTATTACCACAAGGGTTCCGGCAATGTAGCCAATGAGGACACAATGAGTTCGATCATCCTGGGAGGCTCGCTGCTGACTGCGCGGCACATTCCCGTTGCCGGAGAGTATGAAGTGAAGAACGTCCTGGCAATGAAGATCCTGGATGTGCTGGGCGTAGGCGGATCGTTCACCGAGTATTACGCCATGGACTTCAACGACGACCTGGTGCTGATGGGCCACGACGGTCCAGGGCACATCGCAATATGCGAAGGTAAAACCAAGGTGAGACCTCTCAAGGTCTACCACGGCAAGGTGGGGCGCGGGCTCTCAGTCGAAATGAGCGTGAAGCACGGTCCAGTTACGTTGCTCTCAGTTGTGGAGGATGCGGAATCGCGCTTCAAGCTGCTGGCCGCGGAAGGTGAGTGCGTGGCAGGCGAAATACTGGAGATTGGCAATACCAACAGCCGGTACCGCTTTCCCATAGGAGCGCGCAGCTTTGTGAATGCGTGGAATGCTCAGGGGCCCGCGCATCACTGCGCCGTAGGCGTCGGGCACGTGGCGGCCACACTCAAGAAGACGGCCGAGTTAATGAGCATCGGCTTCTACCAAGTGAGGTGAAGCGTTGTTAATGCAAAGTTCAGCGAATCTCTGAACCTACATTCCGCACATCTCCGACAGCATTTCCCGGCAATTTCGCGGCGGCCATCCTGAGCCTAGTTAGCGCCGGCGGTCAGCCTGTGCGTCGATCAGGCGCTCGGTTTCATTCTCCCAGGAGCGCAAGAGTTTCCTGAGCCGGCGGTAATTGGCGATCGCCCGCCGCAGCAGATTGGCCCGCTCGGCGGAGACGAGCCGGTGGACGAGCTTGCCACCCTTCATATGTCCCCATTCGTAGTAGGGCCCATGTCTTGCGCGCGGGTCCTGAGCGCATCGACATGCCGGATGTCCACAGGTCTTCATCCGTTCCAGGAGGGTTCCGGAGCAAACGTAGTCCATCCCTGCAAGCTCGGCGCGTATCTCCGCGATGCGCCTGCGTGAGCGTTCGGCAATTGGTTCCGGACTGGGCTTTGGCATAGGATCAGGCTTGACAATGATAAATCTTGCGCTAATATTAGCGCAAGAAGAAAGCCTTTGTCACCATCGCCTCATCTCTGGCAACCTGCAAGTGCTCGAGCGTTTACGATTCCTCGGGAGGTTAATGCATGGACAGTACCTCAGGGCCGGATGCCGAGAGTCTGCAGCTGGTTTCCAAAGCGGTTGGCCCACTGCCGCTGCTGAACCGTTTTCTCGAACGGCTGAAGATCGAACACTTCTTCGGCGAGCTTGTCCCCGCCGGGGACCGGCGCCAGAAACTGGTCCCGTCAGTCGGCCTGGGTGTGCTGCTGCGCAACATCCTCCTCGCGCGCCGGCCGCTTTATGGGCTGTCGGAATGGGCCAGCCGATTCGAGCCGGAGCTGGTGGGTCTGCCAGGAGAGGCTTCTCAGTACTTCAACGACGATCGGGTAGGACGCTGTTTGGATGCCTTGTTCCGCGCAGACCGCTCCACCCTGATGACCGAGGTCGTGGTGCACGCGGTGGAGGAGTTTGATCTCCAGCTGAGGGAGTTGCATAACGACTCCACCACGGTCACCTTCACCGGTCAGTACGCACAGGCCGACGGCCAACCTGCGCGGGGGCACCCGACTCACCGGATCACGCACGGGATTAACAAGGATTTCCGACCTGACCTCAAGCAGCTGCTATTCATCCTGACGACCACCGCCGATGGGGCCGTACCGATCTTCTCCCACGTGGACCACGGGAACACCAGCGACGACACGACCCACATCCGCACCTGGGAGAGCCTGCGCAAGCTCACCGGCAGCGCCGACTTCCTCTACGTTGCCGATTGCAAGCTTTGCACCAACCAAAACCTGGCCCACATCGCCAGCCATGGCGGCTGCTTCGTGACCGTGATCCCGGCCACCTGGCGCGAGCACGCGCAGTTTCACGCCTGGCTGCGCAGTCACGCCGCACCTTGGGTCGAGGTACTGCTTCGGGCCGACCCCCGACGCAATGACGGCGCGCCTCATATCTATCGCGGCTACGAGCATCCGCTGCGCACCAGCCAGGGCTTCCGGGTCCTCTGGTACTTCAGCTCCCAGAAGGAGACCCTGGACCGTGCCACGCGCGAGCACCGCATCGCCGCTGCCGACAAGGCGCTCCAGATCCTCGCCGCGCGCGTGGGCGCGCCACGCTCACGCCTGAACAGTCTCGAGCAGGTCAGCGCCGCGGCACAGAAGATCCTCACCGACAAGCAGGTCGAGCGCTTCCTCCATGTCGAGGTGAGGCTCCTCGAAGAGCAGAGCTTCACCCAGGCCAACCGGGGTCGTCCCGGTCCCCGCACTGCCTACATCCGTCACCAGCATCAGCGTCCGGTGCTGCACTGGCATTCCGACGCCCAGGCACTGCTCGAGGAGGCGCGCACCGATGGCATCTTCCCTCTGATCACCAACGATGAGACGCTTACCCTCAAGGACGCTCTCATTGCCTACAAGCATCAACCCTCGCTCGAGAAGCGTCACGAGCAGCTCAAGACGGTCCTCGAGGTGCGGCCCGTCCTGCTCAAAAGCCATCTGCGCATCGAGGCCTTCCTGTTCCTGTACTTCCTGGCCCTCATGACCGAGGCGCTCATCGAGCGCGATATCCGCGCTCGCATGCGCAAGCTCGGCATCAACAAACTGCCCTTGTATCCGGAAGAGCGACCATGCGCCGCCCCCACCACCGAGCGCCTCTTCGAGCTGTTTGCCGACTTACGCCGCCATCGGCTCATCGACGACACTGGGCGCGTCCACCAACGCTTCTACGACAAGCTCAGCGACCCGCAACAGGCTGTGCTGCGACTCTTCAACATCTCACCCCAGCAATATCTCTCCACCGCCGAGGAGTCGAACGCCAACTGAGACAGCTCCGCGGAAAATGCCCGGAAATCGCGTCAGAGAAGCGCGGAATGTAGGTCTGAAGATACCGAGATGCCGCCTTTAGCGTAGCCCTGATTAAGTCTGCGCTGATGGCCAGAGCCGGTCGCACCCCCCGATGTCCGTGGAGTGCGGCGCTGCGGTAACTGCCCTGCGTTTCCACAACGCCCGTTTTACTGACGAAGTTCACGTTGATGCGGATTCCGTGACATTACTGGGCAGGACGTTTTATTGGGAGTAACGGCGTGCAAGGATTCGATGCCTCTTACACAGTTCGGGTTTCGCGGGTCGTCAAGCTGCTGCAGGGAAGATGGACGGTCCGAATCCTCTGTGCGATGCGCGCACGTCCAGTGCGCCTAAGCGAGCTCAAGCGTAAGATTCCAACTGCGTCCAAGAAAGCCCTCACGGCGAGTCTACGTTCCCTAGAAGCCGAGCGAGTCGTCTTACGAAGAGACCTCAGCAATTCCGTTTTACGCGTTGAATACGAGCTTGCAGACTCAATGCGAGAACCGCTCATCGCGCTGTTAGACCATCTTGCGGAATGGGGCAAATTCTTCGATTCAGAAGTGTCGACGACCGAATCCGAGTGAGTTGATGGCCCTTCCAGAGTCCCTAGACTAGATCTCAAACTCAATCCCACCCAGAAGCGATTCAATTACTTCCGAAGCTTCTCGCTGCCTCAACGCCCGCGCCTCGCGTGCGTCCTCGTCTTCGCCGAGTTCGAACTTGGCCACGGAGACGGGGCCGTCTTTCACATAGCCCTCCGCGCTCGCGTCCGTTGTAAAGCGGCTGCGTAGGAGCGTGAGGGAATGGAGGAGTACATCGTGATGTTTGCCATTGAGACCGTTCTGGAACATGGCGGCAACTTCGCTTAACGTCTGCGGGACGTGTTCGAGACAATAGACGAGATCGTGAGCGTCTTTGCGCTCCTGACGATCGTTGTATGCGATTGCCTTTAGGCAGGTGAAGCTGACAATGTTGGCGTGCTTGATGGTCTCTGTCGCTAGGCCATTGCTGCCAAGCAGCTCGGCGGTGACCTTGGCTGTGTCATAGAGATCGAACACAATTGAGGAGTGGGGAATGTTCAGGGCGGAAATCTGCCCTTCATCTGGGATCGGCTGCGCGCGGCCGCCTCGCAAGTCGGGGTGATCCGCCAGGAGCTCCAAGACAATCGTCGTTCCGTCGTCCATGCGGACCTTCCATCTCCAATTGACTTTCTGGCCTTTGTCGTTTTCTCCTCGCTCAAAACCGATCTTCTTGAGGTTTTCTTCAAGCGTTCTGTAGGCGTCTGTGTCTTCGAGGACGACAAGGTCAATCACTACATCAATGTCGAGTGTGCCAGCATGTTGCGGAACAATAGGGGGCCGCTCCGGCACTAAGTACCGCGGAGTCAGGCCGCCAATCAGTACAAGGGACTCCCTGTGGGGACCCAGGTTGCGCAGCAAGGTGACAAGGACACGTTCGCAGTCGCGAGTCACCTGCTCGCTGTACCCTTCCAGGGTGAGCGGCTTTGACATCAGAAGTGAATCCTTTCTCGGCGAAGATGTTCCGCCATCTCCTTCGCCCGACCATCGCTTTGGAGGAGGTCAAGGTACACGATGACCGGATTAGCCAGCCAAACGCCTCTTTCCTGCTCGCGAAAAAGGAGATCACCGTAAGAGGCCGTTTCGAGGAATACAAGATTGCTGCCCTCGCTAACCTCGCGCGCCTTCAACTCAGATGTGAGCGCGGAAATCGGTTGATCCTCAGGGAACCGTAGGCGGACTTGGGAGACAGAAGAGAGGAATGGGCTGTAGATCTGCGCTGCCCACTCACCCGTAACCGCGTAGGCAATATTGTCGGTCTCGCATATTTGGTTAATCCGAAGCAGTAACTCTTCTGCTTTCAGGGATGGAACGAAGAAACGTCGAAGTTGAGGTTTCGGCGCATCGAGCATTTGCTTTTTCCATGCGTCCAGAAGAGCCGTTGGTTGCTCCAGCTTGCGTTCTTTGCGTGGGCCGGTACCGCGTGTAGATACCCATTCGCGCCGTTCGAGCTCCACCAGAACTTGCGAAACTGTGGCTGGCGAGACAAAGACTTTTTCTGCGAGTTCGTTTACGCTGCGCCACGATTCTGGATTCTGCAAGAGAGCGAGGAGAACCTGGGCGCGACGGCCCGAGAAGACACTCCCCTGAGTTCGTGCGGTCTTCCTTGACGGGGGCTTGTCGAGCAAGATATAGACATCGGGATTCGCTAGGAAGAGGCTACCGCCCTCCTCAAAATAGGAGATATTTTCCGAACGAAGAAACTCTTTAGCGCCATCCGAGATTGATCGGGAAGCAAGGACGGGCAAGGAGGTGTCGATCCCCTCTGCGACGTGTAATGCTTCCTGAAGCCTGCGGAATTGCCATATCGCTTCGCGGGCATCACGCGGAAAGACCTCGCGCTTGGTCTCGACCAACAACGTGATCGGCTTGCCATTCATTTCAACCTGAAGGATGGCATCGGCTTCATAACGAGAGTTCTTGGCGCGCAAGAGAACGTTCTCGCGCCTGTCTAGGATAGCCATGCGAGGCACGCTCTGGAGGGTCTGCTCGAAGGCTGCGAGCACATCCTTCTCGAGATTCGACTTCCAAATGAGCGCCATATTCGATGGGCAGTAAATATGCCTTAAATTATGAATATACCACAGAATACCTAAATATTTACTGCACAGCATTTAATGGCCAGGATGACGGATTCTACCTCAACGCTGGGAGCACCTTCCACCAGCCGCTTTGTGTGACAGGGGATGATCGAGGCGGACTAGCACCCGTGGAACAATTATTTGATGAAGTTCGCTCCACGTCGCTCTTGGGAAAAGAATCAGGGCTGAACCCCACGGTCAGCCCTTGCCCACTGGTTAGCAGTTGATGCCAAATTGATGCCAAATCCGGCCCGGAATACCGGTTTTTACCGGCTCTACCGGCTTCTAAGCCATTTAGAATGTGCAGCCGTCTGGTTCGACCCCACCTTCACACGGTGGAAGTCGCAGGTTCGAATCCTGCAGCGCCCACCATAGAATCAACTTACAAGCACTTCGCCCGTTGCCTTTGTGGCAAATTCGTCATCGGCGTTTTTTTCCTCTTTCCCTTTTCCCAAGAGCGACGTGGAGCGAACTTCATCAAATAATTGTTCCACGGGTGCTAGTCCGCCTCGATCATCCCCTGTCACACAAAGCGGC
>Ga0206810_1105_pt1 | contig 11921 bp, 13 predicted proteins | sample Alteio_BWOrgCont_56_FD_152889 | JGI IMG/M metagenome (GOLD analysis project Ga0206810, IMG submission 152889) | Enriched cells from forest soil in Barre Woods Harvard Forest LTER site, Petersham, Massachusetts, United States -... | ecosystem: Environmental > Terrestrial > Soil > Temperate forest >...
GCGCGGATGTGACAAAATTCCAGCCGGGCGACAGAGTCATCGTGTTCCATCACATCCCCTGTGGCAGCTGTTTTTATTGCGCCCGCAAACTTTATGCGCAATGCCCCATTTACAAGAAAGTGGGCGTTACTGCCGGTTTCGAGCCTGCGGGCGGCGGTTTTTCGCAGTATGTTCGTGTGATGGACTGGATCGTGGAAAGCGGCGTTGAAAAGATTCCGGACGGGGTTCCGTTCGAAGTCGCAGCGTTCGTCGAACCCGTGAACACTTGTCTGAAAGCGGTCGAACAGTGCGATCCGCAACCGGATGACATCGTTCTGGTGCAAGGTCAGGGGCCGATCGGTCTGCTCTTCACGATGATGCTGAACCTGCGCGGATGCACGATTGTAGCTACGGACACCATCCCGCAACGCCTGGATCTGGCGAAACAGTGCGGCGCCGCGTTCGCTGTGGACCCTCGAACCACCGACGTGCCGGCAACGCTGAAAGAACTCACCGAAGGCCGTGGCGCCGACATGGTTTTTGTCGCTACGAACGTAAGCGGCGTGCTCGAAGAAGCAGTGAAATCGACGCGCCCTGGAGCAAAGATTATGCTCTTCGCCCAGACGTCAGATAAAGAAAGAATAGAGCTTTCCGGGGCCAGTATCTGCGTCGGCGAAAGGTCATTGCTGGGGTCTTACAGCGCGTCGGTGGACGTTCAGAAGGACTCGGCGGATCTGGTTTTCAGCGGGAAATTACCGGTGCATTTGTTGATATCGCACCGTGTTCCACTTGATAAGATCGATTTTGCGTTTCGCCTTGCGACGCATCCGGGAGAATTTCCCGGTGAGCACCCGCTGAAAATTATCATTCATCCGCAGGAGCTCGCGCGCACGCGCCCCGTTTGAAAGAGAACGAATTGGGAAAGACGATGCTCGCGGCGGTCCTTTACGGCAAAGAACAGGTTCAACTGGAACGAATCCCGGTTCCGTGCATTGGGCCCGGAGATATTCTCGTTCGAGTCGGCGCGGCTCTGACCTGCGGTACGGATGTAAAAGTGTTTCGACGGGGTTATCACGCGCGGATGATCGTGCCGCCCGCAGTTTTCGGCCACGAATTCGCGGGCGAGGTGGTGGCCGTAGGCGACTCCGTGACCCGCTTCCAGCCAGGCCAGCGCATAGTGGCCGCAAACTCCGCTCCGTGCCTGCAGTGTTTCTACTGCAAGCGCGGGAAGGTAAACCTTTGCGAAGATCTGATGTTCAACAACGGCGCGTATGCGGAGTTCATTCGCATTCCGTCGCGCATTGTGGAACGAAACACCTGGGAGGTCGCTCCGCACCTGAGCTATCAGGATGCCGCCCTCGCGGAGCCGCTTGCCTGCGTCGTAAAAGGGCTTGACGACACGGGTCTCGAAGCGGGAGACACGATGGCCGTCATCGGCATCGGCCCGATCGGTTCGATGTTCGTGAGATTAGCCAAGCTCCGCGGCGCGCAAGTGATTGCGATCGGACGCCGCAGATCCAGACTCGAGCATACGTTGAAGCTGGGCGCAGACCGCGTTATTGCGACGGAGGAAACGCTCGATCCCGTGGCCGCCGTGCGCGAACTGACGGGTGGCCTGGGGGCCGACGTTGTTGTCGAAGCAGTAGGCCAGCCGCAAACGTGGAACTGGTCGGTTGAGATGTTGCGCCGCGGCGGCCTCGTCAATTTCTTCGGCGGTCCTCCGAGCGGCACGCAGGTGCAGCTCGATACCAATCTGCTTCACTATTCGGAAATCACCTGCAAGGCGAGCTTCCACCATACGCCGCGCGCTTTCCGCGAAGCCCTCGCTATCATCGAAAACGGCGGCGTGACTGCGAGGGACTTTGTGCAGGCGGAAGAGCCGCTGGAGAGTCTGTCGCAGGTTTTGTTCCGGCTGATGGAAGGAAGCGGTCCGCTGAAAACCGCCATCATTCCATGACGACGACCCTGACGCCGCGAGAGTTTGTCGGCAACTCGGAGGCGCTTGACCGCCGCTGGAGCCTCGCCGAAGCGGAGCAGTACACACGCTGGCTGGCCACTCACCACTACGAGAATTTTCACGTCGTCAGCTTCCTCTTGCCGAAGGAACTGCACCAGGATTTCTACAACGTGTACTCGTACTGCCGCTGGGCGGACGACCTCGGGGACGAAATCGGCAATGTCGACGAGAGCCTCAGGTTGCTGGCCTGGTGGCGTACCGAACTGGATCAAATGTATGAGGGGGAAACCAGGCATCCCGTCTTCGTCGCGTTGCGCGGCACAGCGAAGAAATACGGAATCCCGAAGCAACCATTCGCGGACCTGATCCGGGCCTTTGTCCAGGACCAGACCGTCACGCGGTATCAGACATGGCATGGAGTGCTGGATTACTGCGTGTACTCGGCCAATCCGGTCGGGCGGCTCGTGCTTTATCTTTGCGGTTATTCCGATCCGGAGCGCCAGGGTTTGTCAGATGACACATGCACCGCGCTGCAACTCGCGAATTTCTGGCAGGACGTGACGGTGGATCAGCTCAAAGACCGCGTCTATCTGCCGCTCAACCTGCTTGCCCGGTATGAATACACGGTCGACGACTTGTTCGCCCATCGCTTTGACGACCGCTTTCGCGCCATCATGCGGGAGGCTGTGGATCGCGCCCGCGAGCTTTTCCTCGCTGGTCTGCCTTTGAACAGAATGGTGAACCGGCGGCTCGCGGTGGATCTCGAACTGTTCAGCCGCGGCGGCATGCGAATTCTCGACAAGATCGAGCAACAGGATTATGACGTGTTGTCGCGCCGGCCAAAGATCTCGAAAATCGAACGCGCCGGCCTGCTGATCGGAACGCTCGCTCGCGCCGCCTTTGCCCGGGCCGCGTAATTGCGCAGAATGCCTGTTTCGCTCGATCAGTCGTACGCGCGTTGCCGCGCCGTTGCGAAGAAACGCGCGCGCAATTTCTACTATTCGTTCGTCCTGCTGCCGTCAGACAAGAAGAACGCGATGTGCGCGGTCTACGCGTTTATGCGCTATTGCGACGATCTCAGTGACGAGCCCGGGGCGACGCGGTCCGCAATGGATCGCTGGCGCTGTGCACTCGATAATGCTTTTGCGGGGCGCCTGGATGAGAATCCGGCATGGCCGGCATTTCTCGATTCTGTAGAACGATACGAGATTCCGCACGAGTACTTCTACGAAATGATCGAGGGCGTTGCGTCCGACCTGGAACCCCGGAACATCGCGACCTTTGAAGAGCTTTACCAGTACTGCTATCGCGTGGCTTCGGTGGTAGGCCTCACGACTGTGCATATCTTCGGATTCGAATCGCCGGACTCGCGAGAGAGTGCCTTGGCGCTTGCTGAGAAGTGCGGCATCGCATTCCAGCTGACAAACATTCTTCGCGATGTGAAAGAAGACGTCGGACTCGGCCGCATCTATCTTCCGTCCGAAGATCTCGCCAGATTCGCGGTGCTTGCCGAGGATCTGCGACAGGGAAAGCGCAGTGAGCAATTCGGCCAACTGATGCAGTTCGAGACGGACCGAGCGCGCCGCTATTATCAGGAATCCGCGCCGCTTCTCACGCTGATTCAGCCTGAAAGCCGCGCGTCTCTTTGGGCGCTCATTGCAATCTACTCACGGTTACTGGATCGCATCGCGGAATCGCCCTACGACGTCCTGAAGCGGCGCATTTCACTATTAAGTCTCGAAAAAATGTGGATCGTAGTACGAGCCCTTATCGGCTGGACCTGGCTATTCTGAGCCGCGACCGGGAGGAGGGAGCGATAGTGCGCGATACAACTCTACAAACTCCGCCACGCTCAGCTGTTCGGCGCGACGGGATATTTCCGGGCGCGCCTCAAGAAGCGCCGCGGGATACTTTCCGGCGAGATTATTTCTCAACGTTTTTCTCTTCTGCCGGAAACAAGCGGATACAAAAGCCAGGAATGCTGCCGGCTCATCAATCGGCAACTCGGATCGCGGTGTCAAACGAATCACCGCCGAGTCGACTTTAGGTGGGGGCCGGAACGCGCCGGGCGCTACCGTGAAAAGGTACTTCGGATCAGCGAACAACTGGCATTCAACAGAGAAATATCCGTACTCGCGGCCGCCCGGGCTGGCCGTGATCCGCTCCGCGACCTCCTTCTGAATCAGAAAAACTGCCTTGCTAAGCAGCCCAGGCGCGCGCACATAACGCGAGATGATGGGCGTCGCAATGTAGTAAGGAAGGTTCCCGGCGAGCACCCCCGCGCCCCATTGCGACCAATCAACATCAAGGGCATTGCCTTCCAGAATTTCGAATCGCGGCTCGCAACGCCAGCGTTCGCGAAGGTGGCCAACCAGCGCCTCGTCGATTTCGATTGCGCAAACGCGATCCGCGCGCGTGAGCAGGTGTTCGGTCAACGCCCCGCGACCTGGGCCAATCTCAACAGCCAGCGCAGCGTGATCACCGCAGGCCGCAACGGCGATCCGCTCCAGAATCTTGCCGCTTACCAGAAAGTGCTGACCGAGTTTCTGACGCGCCAATTTTTGCGGATCGTCTTTTCTTGATAAACAGCGTCTTGATTAACCGCGTCGCATTAACCGCGGATGTTGATATGGCGGATATCGACGCGAATCTTGCCGGTAACCGGCTGTCCGAAAGCGGTAGCCGGCTTGAAAGTGCTGAAGAGCACCAGATTGCCGACCTCCCTCATCTCTTCGGGGGACACGGCACCTTTCGGGAGTTCGAAATCGCTGACAGCGCCATCGGGATCCACAGTCAGCTGAACGCCGAGCACGTCAGCCGAACCTTCCACCGAGAAAGGTGAGAGATCGTTCACCATCACCTGTGTGAACAGGCCAACCGGCATATCAGGTTGCCATTCGGGATGGTAATGCAGCGTATCCACAATCGCCACGAAGCAGAAGAGTGAAGCCAACATGCCGCCGGCTGCGGGGAAGGCAATCGGCTTCAGTAAATTATCAAAGAGCAGCTTCGCTTTGGATTGCAGTTCGCTCATACGCGCGGCCAGGTCGCGCCGCAGCAGCGAGCGCGAACGCTCCCGGGATGCAATCACAGCCAGACGAGTCGTCACCATCGAAGGAACGTTCTTCGCCGGCAGACTCTTGAGACCGACGCGCATGGACCGCGCTTCGGAACGATACAAATTGCAGTCGCGGCACTCGCGGAGATGCATGGCGATAGCCCTGCGCTCGCTCTCCTCGATTGTTCCCTCCAGATAATCCCAGAGCGTATTTTGAACCGAACCGCAGGTTAACTCTGCAGTCATTTCGCAGTCCTCGGGACCAGTTGCAGGGCAGGGGCGGGATCGAGCCTCGTCGCGAGATTTCGCCGGAGGGCTTCGCGGCCTCTGACGATTCGAGATTTTACGGTGCCGATTGAGACTTCAAGAATATCGGCGATCTCTTCATAACTCATATCCTCGACCTCCCTCAGGACGAGCGCGGTGCGATACACAGGGTTGACGGCCGCGAGAGCTTCTTCGAGCAGAATCTGGGCTTCCCGGTTGACGGTGAAATCAAACGGCGTTTCGCCCGCGTCCATCAGGGGTTTTTCCCGGGTTTCGGAATCCTCAAAGGTTTCCTCGATTCCCGTTTCTCCCCGGCGGTGACGGAAGAGCCAGCGCCGGCGGTTGTGGGATTCATTTACCGCAATCCGGTAAACCCAGGTACGGAGGCTGCTGTCGCCTCGAAAATTGCCGACATTCCTGAAGATCTTCAGGAAAACTTCCTGAACCACATCGCTTGCGTCCGACTGATCGTTCAGCAGACGGTAGGCCAGATTGTAAACCGGCGATTGAAATCGCTCGATCAGTTGCTCGTACGCGCTCTCATCGCCCGCCTGCAGACTGGAAATGAGGCGGTGATCCTCCAGAACGGCTTCCTGCTCGGCTGTCAGGCTCGAGTTCAGGTTCAGGTAATAATTAGCTGCCAATATAACCTCGAAGTTTCCCGCAACCGAAGGTCAGCCAGCCGGGCCATCGGATTGAGGGTTCTCTTCAAAGTATAGGACGCCGCTTCCTTAATGTGTGTTCCCGGCGGAGGCAAGCAATCCGAATCCGGCTGGTCCGTGACCGAATTTCCTGCCGTTTTCGTTCGCGAGCGCCGCCATGCGGTCGAGTATCGACCGCTGAAACAACGGATCCAGCCACTCGTCCCAGCCGTGGCGACCACAAATCGCGATTGCCGCGTCCCGGGTCGTGGCGCCTGAGCGCTTTACGGCGCGCACGTGAAAAGGGTCCGCAACGATCGGCCCTCCAGTGAGGGCGGCCGCGCGTCCGATGATCGCCGCGGGATCGCAGGGCAATATCGGAGCGATCGCAACGGACGTTTGGATTCCCGCCGATTGCAACGCCGCAACTGTTTGCCAGCGCTCGCAGATCGAAGCGCAACCGGGTTCGAAAATTCGCCTGACGCTGTCAGCGTCGGTTGTGATTGAAAAGCTCACGCGAAGAGTCGTTCGTGCTGCGAGAACCCGCAGCAGGTCGATGTCGCGAACGATCAGCGGTCCGCGGGTCTGGATCACGAATACCCGGGGCGGATTGGCGGCCACCGCTTCGAGAAGATGGGGCATCAGACAAGCCTCGGTTTCAGCGGGCTGGTAGGGATCGGTCAGCGGTGAGCAGTAGATGACCTGGTGGGAGCGAAGTTCGCGGCGCAGCAACTGGGCGGCGTTGCGCTTGATGGTTGTCCACTGTCCCCAGTGTTGCCAATCGCCGGAACGAAGCCCCGCCCGCACGCGCATCGTCGGAACATAGCAGTACGTACATCCGAAGGTGCAATTTCGCGCAGGAGTAAGTGAATGCGTGAAGCCTGCGTCGCCGAGAAATCCGGCAACCGGGCTCAGGATGGAACTCGACTCTGTCTGGAAGATTTGAAACGGCACCGGTTGAGGCAGTAGCCCTGAAACCATAATAGATAGAGCGCCCGGCGGCTTCCTTATAATCGGTGACTTAACTGGCGCCACACTCCTTTGCCGCCGTCTTACTAACTGGCATATCAGCGATTTTGTAACTCGGGACCGCACCAGCATTGCATCGAAAGAGGAGAAATGTGCGGATGTTTTTTCGCCCTACCCCCCGTGACGCCGGGATTGAAGTGGAGTAGTATCTTGGCAAGGACGGAAAACCGTTCGATTTACCCAAGGAGAATAATTAAATGTTTGACAGCCTGGAAGACCAGATTAAGGCAGAGGACATGGAAGGTTCCCCGAAAGAAAAGTTAATGCGCTATACCGTGATCAGCGCCGTTGCAGTCGTCTTGGTCGGCGCGGTATTCGCGGCAGTTTCGTTTTTGAAATAACATCCGTTGCGATTATCGCCGTTTGTTGGAAAAACAGCCGGGCTATGGGGGAGTGTTTTCTTCGCGTGATCCCCGCTGAAACGTGGGTCAGTTTCAAGTGGGTGGCGCTTGGCTCGTCTGGGCGCAATGGAACGCCTTCGCGGAGCGCAAGTGATGCCTTGGCGAAGCGAGAGTGATGAATGAATCGTAATATTTATTGCCATTAATCTCGCCTGTCTCGTGGGAACGGGCGGCCTTCGTGAGTCGTCTGCGAGTGTGAAGGGAATCCTACGTGCTCACAGTCTCTCGCAAGATGCCGAAAATCAGTTTAATCCCCATTATTTTCACCTTGTTGTCTTCGGCTCAGGTATTCGGCCAGGCGCCGTACCCGCAGCAGCCGCAACAGTACCCCCAGCAAGCGCCCCCTTATCCGCAGGACCAGCAGCAATATCCCCAACAAGCGGCGCCATATCCGCAGCAGCAGTATCCCCAACAGGCGGCGCCCTATCCCCAGCAGCCTCCACCTTACGGTCAGCAGCCGGGGCAATATCCGCCGCAGGCGCCTCCTTACGGTCAGCCCCAATATCCGCAGCAACCGCCGCCTTACTTTCCTCCTCAGCAACTGGACCAGCTGGTTTCACGCATCGCGCTCTACCCGGATCCCCTGCTCGCTCAGGTGATGGCAGCGGCTACGTATTTCGATCAGATTCCCCAGGCGGCGCAGTGGGCCGACCAGCATCATTATTTAAACGGCGACGCTCTGGCCGCCGCTATCAGCTCCGATCAGCTTCCCTGGGACCCCAGCGTTCAGGCCCTGCTCCCCTTCCCGAACATTCTTGCCATGATGGCCTCCGACCCGGCCTGGACCCACCAGCTCGGCGACGCATTTCTTGCGCAGCAGCCTCAGGTTATGGATGCGGTACAGCGTGAGCGGCGCAAAGCGTACGATTACGGCTATTTGCGATCCAACGGTCAGATTCTCGTCTCCGACGGACCCTACATTGCCATCGCGCCGGCGAATCCCGGATATGTGGTCGTCCCGTATTACAATCCCGCGATCGTCTACTTCCCTCCGCGTCCCGGCTTCTTCGTCGGTGGAGCGATCGGCTTCAATTTCGGGATTTCTCTCGGTGTGGCGTTCCGCCCCTGGGGCTGGGGGTATAACCGGTTCGATTGGGGCGGCCACGCCATTTTCATAAACAATGCCCGCTGGGGGCGGACCTGGAATAACCGATACGCCTACGTGCATCCCTACGCGGGAGTTCGCCGTTACAGCCCCGCGCCGGTTGCGAGACCCGGGGCGTATGCGCGCCCACCCGAAACGCATTCACTCCAGCCCCGCAATGCGCAGGAGCGCGGAGCGTGGCAGAACGGACATGCGCGTGAAGAAGATCACAAGCACGAGCAACACGACCACCAGTGATCCCGTTCCTGTAGCCGCCCCTGTAAGCAACGCCGCCCTGGTGATGGCGCATACCGGATACTGGGAGGATGGCATTCGAGAAACTCGCCTCGCTCAACGAAGTGCCGCCCGGAGGTCTGATCGAGATCGTTCGGGGTTCCGATCTGTACGCTCTTTGCAACGTCGAAGGCGAGATTCGCGCCCTTTCCGGTACTTGCCCTCACCAGGGCGGTCCGCTGGGTCAGGGCGCGCTGGACGGTGGGTTTATAACCTGCCCGTGGCACGCGTGGGAGTTTGACACCGCCACGGGCGTCTGCCTCTTCAATGACGAGATCCGCGTGCCGACCTACTCCGTCCGGGTCGAGTCCGGCGAGATTCTGGTCGACCTGCCCGAAGTGAATCGCGCTGGCCATGCCTGAGCTTCCTGAAGTCGAGACCGTAGTCCGCTCGCTTCGGCGCACAATCGTGGGGCGGCGCATTATGAACGCCGAATTCCGCCAGTTGAGAGTACTGCGCGGGGCCCCCCAGGCGACCGCGAAGTCGCTCGCCGGACGGCGCGTGGTTGCCGTCGAACGCTATGGCAAGTTCATCGCGATGCGGCTCGACAAAGGTTATCTCGTGGTTCATCTCGGCATGACGGGCAAGCTGCTCATCGATGCGCCGCTCACAAAGTGGACCCACGCGATTTTCACTCTCGACGAAGGCACCCTGCATTACGACGATCAGCGCCAGTTCGGCCGCATCGAATATGGCGTCGAACTGCCCGAGCGCGTTGCGGCTCTCGGACCCGAACCTCTCGAGATTTCACTCTCCGACTTCACCAAGCGAGTCAGAGCGCGCAAGGCCCCCATTAAAGCTGTTCTTCTCAATCAGGCTGTCGTTCGCGGTGTCGGCAACATTTATGCCGATGAGGCGTTGTTTCGCGCCGGGGTTCATCCGAAGCGAGTTGCCAGCAGCTTGAGCAAACCCCGTGTGGAACGAATCTACAACGCTATGCGCGAAGTCCTCGCCGAAGCGATCGAAAGCCGTGGATCGTCGGTATCGAACTATGTCGACGCCGAAGGCCGGAAAGGCAGTTTTCAGACTGCTCATCGGGTTTATCGCAGAACCGGCAAGCCTTGCGTTAAATGCGGCGCCGAGATCACGCGGACGCTCGTCGCCCAGCGGGGCACGCATTTCTGTCCGAAGTGTCAGGTTTGAATCAAGCAGAGCTGATAAATGAACATCTCAAAAAACACCTTCAAAGCGGCCCTGAGAGGGAACGAATTACAGATCGGTCTGTGGCTCGCCATGGCCGACTCCTATGCGGCCGAAATCTGCGCGGGTGCGGGTTTCGACTGGCTTGTTGTCGACGGCGAACATGCGCCGAACGATATTCGTTCGATCCTTGCTCAATTGCAGGCGCTGGCTCCCTATCCGGTGCATTCCATCGTGCGGCCGCCGGTGGGCGACGTCCACCTCATCAAGCAACTGCTCGACATCGGCGCCCAGACGCTCTTGATTCCGATGGTCGAGAGCGCGGAGCAGGCGCGGAATCTTGTTTCCGCCATGCAATATCCGCCGCTTGGAGTGCGAGGCGTCGGCAGCGCAATTGCGCGGTCGTCGCGCTGGCAAGCCATGGCGAAATATCTCGACGAGGCTGACGCTGAAATTTGTCTGCTGACTCAGATTGAAACCCGCGCGGGGCTTCAAAATCTCGAAGCCATCGCGGCCGTGGATGGTGTCGATGGCCTGTTCATTGGGCCATCGGATCTTTCCGCGTCTCTCGGTCACCGGGGTGACCCCATTCATCCCGAAGTTCAGAGCGCGATCGCCGATGCCATCGGACGCATTCGTAAAGCAGGCAAGGCCGCGGGAATCCTCTCGACAACCGAGGAGATTAGCCGCAAATACATTTCGCTGGGCTGCAACTTCATCGCGGTCGGCGCGGACACGATGCTTCTCGCGGATGGAGCGCGAGATCTCGCGGCGCAGTTTAAGTCGTCCAGCCCCCATCAATAACGTGAATCTGGCCGGTCGTATAGGCGGCCGTAGCCAGATAAACAATCAGATCGGCGATCTCCTCCGGTTGACCCACACGGCCGATCGGCTGGCGCGCTATAAAAGCAGTCCGCGCCTTGTCGTAATCGCCGGTAGCACGTAGTCTGTCATTCATGGACGGCGTCTCAACGGTTCCCGGGCAAATCGCATTGCATCGAATGCCGCGCGTGACATAGTCGGCGGCGACGGCCTTCGTGAGCCCGATAACCGCGGCCTTGCTCATACCGTAAACGAAGCGGTTCGGCACGCCTTTGACGCTTCCGCACACCGAAGACATGTTGATGATGGAACCATCGGCTCTCTCCAGCATTCCCGGCAGAAAAGCCGTGATCGTCCGGTACATGGACTTCACGTTCAAGTCGAAAGCGAGGTCGAGATCCCCCTCCGTGCTTTCGAGAATTGTTCCATGATGCACGAAACCCGCGCAATTAAAGAGCACGTCAATCGGTCCGGCCTCCTTACCGAAGCGGCTGACATCGGCGCTGTCCCGCACATCCAGCATCCGGATCGAAATACCCGGCGTGTCCTTCAATTCCTCCAGTTTTGCGCTGTTGATATCGGTTGCCCAGACTTCCGCGCCCGCTTTCGCGAACGCTTCGGCCGTCGCTCGTCCGATTCCCTGCGCCGCAGCCGTTACCACCGCTCGCTTTCCCTTCAAACCGCGATCGCTCATCGTTAGTGTGAGATCTCCTCGAGACCAAGATTCTTCGTCTTCGGCCCAAAGCCGCCGATGGTTACAGTCATGACCGCCATTGCTGCGCCTATGAAAAGAGCCACGCCTTTCGCGCCGCCTTCCTGCAGAAAGAAACCGATCAGCAGGCCCGCAAACGCCGCACTCACGCGGCTCCAGCCGTATACGAAGCCCACCGCACGGGCGCGAACCCGCGTCGGAAACAACTCCGCCTGGTAGTTGTGAAATGCGAATGACATCCAGTTGTTCGATAACGTGACCAGCACACCGAGTAAGATAATCAGCGCCGCATTTGATTGAACGGCGAACAGGAACATGAAAATCCCGATCCCTAACCCGGCGGACACGATCTGCCACTTCCGCTCCATCCGATCCGCCACCAGCATTCCCAGCAGCGGACCGACGGGATTCGCGATCGCAATAATGAACGCGTATTGCAGGCTGGTGGTGATCTGAATCCCCTTTGCAACGAGCAATGTCGGCACCCAGGAGCCGAATCCGTAGAAGGCGATCGTCTGCATCAGGTTGAAGATTGAG
>Ga0206810_1107_pt1 | contig 11876 bp, 15 predicted proteins | sample Alteio_BWOrgCont_56_FD_152889 | JGI IMG/M metagenome (GOLD analysis project Ga0206810, IMG submission 152889) | Enriched cells from forest soil in Barre Woods Harvard Forest LTER site, Petersham, Massachusetts, United States -... | ecosystem: Environmental > Terrestrial > Soil > Temperate forest >...
ACTCCGCGACCGCGTCCACTCCAAGAGACGTGCCCGCCACGCCCGAGCCGGTTCCGTGGTTGAAGAAATCTGAAATGTCCGTGTTATCCAGCAAGAAAGCCGTTCCCACGGGGCGCGAACCGGCAACCGAGTAGTTATTCTGGTTTCCGTAGATCGGGTTCGCGGCCGTTGCGCCCACCTGGAGCAGCGTGGAGGCCGCCACGGACACTCCCGGAGCCAGCGCAATCAATTGCTCGAAATTGCGCCCGTTCAATGGCAGGTTGGCTAACTGTTCCGAAGTCACGAGAGAAGAGACTGCCGCCGTCTGTGTCTCAACGCGCGGAACCTGCGCATTCACAACCACGTCCTGGCGCGCCTGCCCGACCTTCAGGGTGAAGTCGATAACCAGATCGGCGCCGACGGTAAGCACGACAGCGGAACGGACGACGGGGTCGAAACCTGGGTCCGATGCCCGAACATCGTAAGAGCCGATGGCCAGATCGGCGATGGCAAAACGCCCCGCTGTATCGGTAACCGTCGATCGGGGGCCGCCCGTCTCTAGGTTTTTCGCCTGAACGGTCGCGCCGACGAGAACGGAGCCGGAACCATCGGTCAAGGTCCCTGAGATACGGGCCGTTGCTACCCCCTGCGCCTGCAGTGGACTTGAGATGAATGTCAACCAGATGATGAAGGCGTCTACAAACAAGGTCCTCGAAAACATGCTGTTCCTTTTCTGAATTTGCATCCCTCCTCCTCCAGCGTTCGAAATGCATATCGTGGACCAGTCAAACGCCCCCATAAATGATTGATTCTGCTTGGTTATAAGCAAAACAACGACGATTGGTTCTCCTTAGCAACGACGAATCGTCGTTGTGCGCCGCAAAATACTTTTATACCCTGTTTACATGGATCTGGAGCTTCTGCAATCGATCTCGCTCGCAGTAAGCCAGGTCAGAACCGTGGAAACAGTCCTGAAAATGATCGTGGATGGGCTTGTCGAGAGGGCCGGGATGGCCTTAGCGAGAGTATGGCTGCCCGGTCCAGGCGATATTTGTTCACGATGCAGGATGAAGTCCGAATGCGCCGATCGGTCCAGTTGTCTTCACCTGGCTGCAAGTGCCGGCCGCCCGCTCTCCGGCTCCGCCGACTGGTCCCGATTGAACGGCTCGTTTGAGCGATTCCCAAGGGGCGTAAGAAAGATCGGCTGGATCGGATCAACGGGCGACTCGATGCTGATTGAGGATTCTGTCGCGGAACCCCGGTGGACCCTCCATCCCGAATGGATTCGCGAAGAAAGTATTCACGGGTTCGCAGGCCATCCCTTGTTATTTGGAGGTAAAATTCTCGGCGTGCTCGGTGTCTTCGCCCGGGCGCGTATAGATGAGCAACAGTTCAAGTGGCTGAGAGTGTTTGCCGATCAGGCAGCGGTTGCGATCGCGAATGCGCGGGCCTTCGAGGATATTCAGTCGCTCCAGCTGCGAGTTGAGCTGGAGAACGACTATTTGAAGTCGGAGGTGAAAGAGAGTCTCGGCGGATTCCGCGGCCAGAGTTCCGCGCTGAAAGAACTTCTTGGACAGATCGCCCAGGTCGCCCCGACCGACGCGAGCGTTCTCATTATGGGCGAGTCGGGAACAGGCAAGGAACTGGTAGCGCGAGCGATTCATGAAAACAGCCGCCGCGCCAGTCGCGTTCTGGTAAAAGTGAATTGCGCCTCGATCCCGCGAGATCTCTTTGAGAGCGAGTTTTTCGGTCATGTGAAAGGCGCGTTCACGGGCGCATTGCGCGACCGGGTCGGCCGTTTCGAACTGGCCAATGGAGGGTCTCTGTTTCTGGACGAGATTGCAGAAATTCCTCTCGAACTTCAGTCTAAATTGCTGCGCGTGTTACAGGAGGGAGAATTCGAGCGCGTCGGTGAAGAACGCACCCGACCCGTAAACGTTCGCGTGCTTGCTGCAACCAATCGGGTTCTTAAAAGAGAGATGGCCGAGGGGCGTTTTCGTCCCGATCTGTACTTTCGACTGAGCGTATTCCCGATTGAGACTCCGCCGCTGCGGCGGCGGCAGGAAGACATCGTCATCCTGGCCGCCGACTTTCTGAGCCAGGCAGCGAAGAGACTCAATCTCCCAGTTCCCCGGCTCACTGCCGAAAATGTCCGCGAGCTTTGCAGTTACAGCTGGCCGGGCAACGTGCGCGAATTGCAGAACGTTCTCGAACGCGCGCTGATCATTTGTGGGGGCGGTCGCCTGAGCCTTTCGCTCGCGGGCTCCTCGTCGCAGCAGCCGGCACTGCCACGAGTCACCACCCGTGCTCAACTAGCCGAACTCGAGCGCCAGCAAATTGTAGAAGCGCTGGAAAAGACGGGCGGAAAAATCTATGGTCAGGGCGGCGCCGCCCTGCTGTTGGGAATGCGGCCCACAACACTCTCGTCGAAGATCGCTGCGCTCCGGATTTCGCGGATTGCTCGTTAACGCGTCAGCCGCCACAGAATGTCATCGCGTGAATGGCCGAGGAGCGGCTCGGGCCTTTCCTTGGCTGAGCCTACATGTACCCTGCTTCTGCGTTCGGCGGAGTTGTGGAAGGGTAGGGCCAGCCGGACTTCCTGTGTCAGGCGGTTGAGGAGTGCCGGTTGAAGTTCTCAACCGATCTCCTCAGGTATTTCCTTGTCTCCAGGTTTTTCGCTTGAACAGTGGCGCCGACGAGAACGGCGCCGGAATCCCCTTTGTGCCATGCTCACAAAAGGCGCGCATCTGCAGATCATTGGAGAGATTCAAAAGCCGACCTTCGTCGGCGGCGACGGAGCCAAGAAGTCGGTGACCGAGATCTGCGTTCACCGAATCGCGCGCCTCGACCGAACGCTCAAGAGCGCCTGCGCTGACGAGGCTGCCGCATAGGCGGCCTAGTCTCCGGTCTGGCATCAGCGACGGTGCCGTGATGGGTTCAGGACGGTATTTGTGGATCGAGGAAGTTAGGCTTCGCGTGCACGTTCCGCAAGCGAGCATCCTGGCTTCAAAAAGGGTAGCGGAAAGGGTAGCGCGCACACCCGGAAATCGGGGGATTTGAGGGGAGATCCGTAGAAGGAAGCACTCGTAACTATTTGAAAAGCATACTACAGGGCAATGCCGGGGAGCCATTAGGTAGATTCAGGTTTTAGTGCGCTGTGCCGCTACGCCGTATCAAAACCGTATCAAAACCCCATCTATTGTCACGCCGGGAGTTAGTTCTTTGAGCGAGAGCAGACTCCCCAAATGATTGAAAACACAGAACACGGAATAGAAACGAAGGAGCCAAAAGAACACGTTTACCTGCTTCACACGCAGGAGGTCCGGGGTTCGAGTCCCTGCGCGCCCACCATTTAAATAACTTACCGGTTTTCAGACCTAAAAACTGCCCACCCATTTGCCCAAGATCGCGTTGCCTGGCAGCAGTGGCGGGTCCGCCATCGCTGCCATACCCGTTCCGACAATCGTCGTAATCACGCCGTTGGCGACTTTTCTGATGCGGTAATTGCCCTGATCGCTGATGAATAGATTTCCAGCCGTGTCCACAGCGATCCCTGTTGGGCCGTTGAGTGACGCAGCCGTGGCGACTCCACCGTCTCCGGAATAGCCCGGCGTAACATTGCCACCCGCGACAGTTGTAATGACCCCGCTCGCGTTTACCTTACGTATCGCGTTGCTGCCGAATTCTGCGATGAAGAGGTTTCCATTGGCGTCCGGAACAGCATCGATAGGGCCGTTCCGGCACGCGCTCGTGGCCTGACCATTGTCCCCGCCGATGAAACGCCGATAGCCGGTTTCCCGAGAACAGATCCGCTAGTTGAGCGGCGCGGAATCGGCGTGCGCCCGCCACTACCTCAAACACGTTCGGCCCGGCGGGTCGAACGATCAGGGGCACAAGGATTCCCTGTGCCCTGATACGACTTCGCAATAATGGCTGCACTGCGCGAAAAGATGCTCTGGATGCGTCTCCTGAAAATATCCGCTGCCGATTTCACTGCTGGGAATTTGTGCAGCAATCGCGAGCACCGGTACCCGGCTTCGATGGCAGTCGTAGAGACCGTTGATCAGTTGCAGGTTGCCCGGTCCATAGCTCCCCGCGCAGACTGTTAGTTGCCCTGTCAGGTGCCCCTCGGCGCCCGCGGCAAACGCTGCTACTTCTTCGTGCCGCACGTGAATCCATTGCCGCTCCTTCTGTGAGCGTATTGCATCGGTAAAGCCGTTGAGCGAGTCGCCGACGACCCCGTACGGCCGCTCCCGAGAGGACTTCTACGATCAGTTCCGCAAGCTTCTTCGCCATACCGTCACTCCTTTTCTTCACTGAGTTTCGAACTCAAACGCTCCGCGCGTGAGACGATCTCAGGTCAATCACCAACGCCGCTATTCCATCAGATCGGTTGGAGGCGGCAGAAACGGGACCGTTGCAACCGATCATGCAATCGGATTCTCCTCGAACAATCGGGCGACCATCGCAGAGTCGAGGTACGCACGAACTCGCACAATGACTCCGTCGCGGAAATAAACTACCCAGCAGTAGCGATTATCGAAGCGCATGCCGTTCTTCGCCGTTGCTAGAGAATGAAGCTCGACTACAGCCTCGTCGTCCCTTACGATCAACTCCTCCACATGGAGCTGCGCGCCGTTTGGGAGAACCTGGCTCAACTTGGCGAAGGTGCCCTCCAGGAATGCCTTCTTGCTGCAGTAGTGACCAGCGAGTGGATGGGTCCCTTCCACAATCCAGTCCACGTTGTCGGCCACATGCTCGAAGAAGGCAGCGCGCCGTCTCCGTTTTCAAGTCCCTTGAAGATTTCGCGAACACGGTCGGATGTAATTGCCATTTGAATCTCTCCTTGTCTTTTTGGATCTGTCCTCTTCGGCTTTATCAGGCAACTTTCACTGAGGATGACATCCATTGGCCCGCATTGACGGAGCCGAGGAGTTTCATCAAATCCCGGACCTGGATGTTTTCTACCGAACGTACGCTATCCTTGATCTCACCGGATAGTCCCTTGTCGACGCGACCGGCCACGAGCGCGTCGAACTTCTGCACCGCGTCTTCCCATGTGAACGGATGAGAAGCGAGGCCTCGGTAGTCCTGGACTTCGTGCTCGATTATTTTTCCGTCCTGCAGCCGCACGATGATTTTGGCAGGCATTTTCCTGGGATATTGCTCCGTGTATTCATGGTTCGGCCGAACCGAAACCTTCTTCAGCAGGTTCTGGACGTCGGACCTGATAATGCGTTCCGGATTGAATTGCGCCGGCATCACGTTGCTGTCAAGTAGCGCGACCGCAAGCAGGTACGGCAGGCTATGATCTGCTTGTTCCTTGATACGAATGACTTTGTCCACGCCGTAGAGGCCACCGCCGGCGAAGTCGTATGCCAGTTGGAACACATCTAACTCAATCGAGACAACCTTGTCCGGATCGATTTTGTTCTGCCTGGCAAGTTCGACCATGCAATGAACCGCGGATTGTGTGTGGATCATAGAGTTGTACTTTTTGATGGTGCTCCCCACGACACCCTCGTACCCCTGCTGGTCCCAGTCGATGTTGATCTTTATCCTCAGGAGGTGATCAATGCCCAGCGGGCCCTCGACGACCTGGAGCGGCCCCTGCACTCCTCGACGAGCCAGGAACAAAGTGTTCATGGCACCGAGGGCCGACTGCGCCGAGGCGAGGCCCTTCCATTGCGACAGCGGCTTTGCACGAACAACGGCGAATGACGCATCGCTGACCGCAGCCATCGCGATAGCATTCGCGATCTGCTGCTCGCTCAGACCGATTAGCCGGCCGGCGGCGGCGTTGAGCGAGAAGGCCAGTTGTGAGGTGTGGTCGAAGCCGCTGCTCATGAAGTTGGCGTGATCAACCAGGCGGGATTGCACCGTGTAGCCTAATGCCACCGCGAGCATTAAATCGCGTCCGCTAGCGGCCACGTAGTCGGCGATGGTCAGCGCGACCCCGAAATTGTCCGCTGTGTGGCAGGTTTCGGTTGGGGCCAGGAAGTTGTCCATGAAATCGACGTAGCGCACGAGGGCGGTGTGCCAGAAGGCTGCGTAGATCGGGTTTGCTTGCCCGCCGCCGATCAGGGTAGAGGGGCCGGTACCGCCGAACTCGGTGACCTGCGCGCGACATGCGTCGACCGGGCCCGCGCCCAGTGCGGCGATGCTGCAAGCCAGCGAGTCCAGGATGTGAATTGGTAGTTGCCTACGCGATTCGGCCGAGAGGTCGGCGAAGGAAGCACGGGCGGCATATTTGGCGAGCGCTTCAACTTGAGTCATGATTTGGATTCTCCGTTTCTGGTAAGCGAGTTCATTGGTTTAGTTGGTTAGGGCGATGAAAACCCCCATCGTGACGACCGAGCCCATCACACTGAGGAACACGGCGGAAGCTGCCTCCGCCTGTGCGACGCGGTATTGCAGAGCAAACATAATCACAATCGGCATGGCTGGAATGGCCGTTGTTAATACCGCCTCGCTGACAATGGGATTCCCATAACCGATCCGTCGCAACCCACCCAGGACCAGGACAGGCTGCACGATGTTTTTCAGGAATACGAAGAACAAGACGGATCTATTGACTTTGATTTTGCCGGATGCAAGCACGATCCCGCAGGCAAACAGGGCAACGCCCCCCCCGATGCTTGCCCCAGCAGGGAAAACGCGTGGACGATGAGTTGAGGAATGCGGAATCCGCATAACACGATAATGAAAGCGAGCACTGGTGCCCAAACGATCGGTTCTTTGACGGTCTCCAAGAGTTTGGCAGCGAAAACCGAGGCGTAAGACCTGGGTGACGATGCCGAATGCTTTGGTTCCTGCGCCGTGGGAGGGTTTTCCTGTGGATCTCTCCCTGTCGAATCCAATGCGAGAAGCAGAATTGTGATCGGCACGACTGTGAGGTTGATGACGAGGCTGGCTATCGCGACCGGAATGGCGCTGAGGCTTCCGAACAAATCGCCGAGGACGGCTGGACCTACGAAAGGGACTGCTGGAGCGGAAGCTGTCAGCGCGGCCAGCGCGCTGGTGCTCATTTGCATGCGAAAAACAATACGAGAGAACAGAAACACCACACCGTAAAAGCCAATGATGGCGACGCACAAGGCGATGACGAGCGGGATATCCTGACTGAGTGCCGTGCGCGACGTCGTAACCGTTCCGGCAAAAAGCGCCAACGGCACGGCGTAAAGCAGTACCATCCGATTCAGGGTCGAGGCATCCTTTGACCCAAAATCGCGTCGCCAGGCCGCCACGAAACCGAGCAGAAAAGTTACGACTATCGGAAGGAGTGCGCTCAAAATGGTGCTTACCATGACGTTTCAGTTTCCTCTCACGGCCAGAACACGATCGACCATCGCTCCGGAGTTTCCGAGATAGTTGGTTGGGTCGTTTCTCTTGCCAATTGCTCTACTGCTCCTGCGACCGCTTTCCCGTCGGGAACTTAAACGTGATGCCGGCGAAGACCTGCCACTTAGGCGATCCAACGCCGCTTTGGAACACGGAGTATTGGGGCTCGATGTAGAAGTTTGCTATGTCGCCATTTGAACCCTTCCACACCTTTCCGACGCCGAACCCGAGCGGGATGTCCTTCACGTGGTGAAAGGTGTCAAACGTCCAAACTCCCGAGGATCTGAGGTAGAAGCCCCGACGCAGGTTGCGGATAACGAATGGCTGCGCCGACGTTAGCTGGCCAACCGGGCTTGAGCCGTTTCCAGAGAAGGAGTGTTGATAGGTAGCGACGAGGGCCAATAATCCCCAGCTGTGAGGTGCAACCACGAGTCCGGCCGCACCAGCTTGCCATTTTCCAGAACCGTAGGCCTCTCCTCTGGCTGTTGGCACCGCGATAAGCGGCCCGACTCCGACTGTGGCCCCACGCTCTTCAAAAAGCACCCAGTCGTAGACCGTCAGATCCCCAACTCCAGTATCCGGCCCGCCCTGCACATTGGCCGTTGTGTTTATCGGCAGGATTGTGCGTAGGAACTGATGAAGACCGAATGCGTCTATCGGCACAGACACTCGCAGTAACCCCTGATTACCGATTCTGCCGGGAAATCCTTCCGGCGAAGGCGCGAAGTAGTTCTGCAGGTCGACTGTTAGCAGAGGATGAGCCGGATTATTCGCTGCGTTCGTGTCGTTCGCCTCGCCAGAGCCAGAACTGGTGGAGACAGACTGAGATTGGACTGCGTTGTTTTCTTGAGTCCACGCACTTACTACAAAGAGAACAACAGCTGCCGCCAAAACTATCGTCTGTTTTGAACGCATTCGCGACCATACTTCTCGCATGGCACTCGCGCCGCTATGGACAGCAGAGTCGAAAGCGCTTGCATTCGGATGCATCGATCGGTCCTTCATATATGTCTCTCCATTCTTCAAGTTGTTCAGACTCACAGAAGATGCATCTCCTCGGCCGCGGCCGTAAGCCCGTCTCGGAAATTAAAGTGCGCCAGAGCGATCAAAGCCTGTGCTCTCTCGGTAGAGGAGAGCCCCTTCAGATCTGCAACGCCGTTTTCGGTAACTACGTATTGAACATCTGTGCGAGGTTTTGTTATAGGACCGGAGGGTCGAGGGACAATTTTGCCATCCTGATCGTAGACTGGAAGGCGATAAACGAAATTCCTCCCTTGGACGCATAGGCGCCTCTGACAAAGTCGAGTTGTCCGCCGGTGGAAGTGAGCTAATGCCCATTCACGTATTCCGAATTGCAAGCCCCCGTGAGGTCCATCTCGATCGTTGAATTCACCGACACTACAGTGTCGTTTTGAGCAATGACGGCGGGGTCATTCACGTAATTAACGGGATGGCTTTCGATCGCGAGATTGTCATGCAGGAAGTCATAGAAGGCTGCATCTCCTATTGCGAAGGTGAAGACGGCCTTTCCCGGATTGATTTTCTTCAGTCGATTGGTGATAACCCCACTCTGGATTAACCGTGCCAGGGCAGGGTTGAGCACTTCGGTATGAACGCCCAAGTCCTTATGGTCCATCAGCGCTTCGCAGACCCCGCTGGGTACTCCGCCAACGGCGATTTGCAGGCAGGCATGTTGCGGAATGAGGCCGGCAATCCGCTGGCCAAGCTTTCGCTCGTGCTCTTGAATCGGCCGCTCAGTCAGCGTCAGTAGCGGAGCATCGTTTTCCACGATGCTGTCCACTTCCGAGAGATGCAGTGCAGAACTGTCGTAGACGCGCGGCATATGCCCGTTGACTTCCACGATCAGACGCTTGGCGGAGCGCTCCGCTGTGCTGGTGTGGTCGTTATTTGTTCCGAAAGTGAAATACCCGTTGCGATCCATCGGCGACACGGTCACTAGAAATGTGTCGACATGAATGTTCTCCGTGAAAAAGCGGACCGACTGACTGAACGAAGTTGGCACGTAGTAAACAACCTTACGATTGCCATCCTCTCGTCCCTTCTTGGTTAGATCTCGCTCGGCCTCCTGCATGAACGTGCAATAAGGCTTAATGCGACCCATCAACTCATCGCGCAGGAGAGACCGCTTCAAGTCCTCTTCCGCATGCATGTAGTAGACCTTCACATTGTCGACGGTCGCACGTCCAAACCGATCGGCCTTCCTCGCGGGTGTGAACAGCCAGCTCTTTAACGAAAGAATCGATCTGTGCGATCTGTGTTCTGCCATAGCTCCACCTCAGACTCTCGACAACTGCCCGATATAAATGCAGTCGAGGGGCCAATGCGAAAGCGTTGAATTCACTGCACTTGCTGCGGAAGATCGTGCCGACAATTCTGAAGTGCCGAAATTTCAGAGGGAACGAATCAGAACGCGAAGGGGCAGGTTTAGCTTGTGGTGCAGATCGAAACGAGTCAACGCACGGGGCGTGATCCCGACAACGTTCATAAGAAGCATAGGAGCGGAGCTCAAAGTGATGGTAAGAAGGTGTCTCGCTTCAGGCAGGAGATGAAAAAGCGTCCCATCATACGCAATCATGCCAGTGCGAGCTTTACCATGAAGCTGTCGGCTCTTCGGCAGTAGTTCAGCCGATAGTAAAGATCCGCCCGAAATTGGCGATCTTGAACCATTTTTAAAAGCTCCTGGTTCGTCGCAGTCACTACCCGAACATCCACCTTAATAGAGCGTCCGCTACCCAATCTTTCAAATTCCTGCTCTTGTAGAACACGCAGCAGTTTGGGCTGGAGTTGAAGGGGAAGGTCGCCGATCTCGTCCAAGAACAGCGTACCCTTGTGCGCCAGCTGAAATCGACCCATGGTCTGGGCAACCGCACCCGTGAATGCTCCTTTTTCATGTCCGAACAGTTCGCTCTCCAATAGGTCTGCGGGAATCGCAGCGCAATTCATTTTGACAAACGGTGCGTCCCGTCGAGAACTCTGATTGTGAATTGCCTTAGCAATCAACTCTTTTCCCGTTCCGGTTTCCCCCTGGATCAGGACGAGAGAGTCTGTGGGCGCCACAATTTTCACTCTCTTTAGTACCGCTCGAAAGCTGGCGCTGGATCCAATCAGCTCGCCCTGATCGATATCCGCATTGTCCCCGAACGACCTCACCGGCGTGTATTCGCTATCCGGCCTAATAGCAGAAACAACAGAAGAAAACATTGTCATTGCTCCAGGTATGAAGTGCTATCTACAGCCTCGCTGTCTCGTGATCCACTCGCGGATGTATGCGGCGCAATTCTTCAGTTTGATGTTGTTTGCTTCACACCGCTCGAGAAAAGCAATGGCGTCTTGACCTACAAGAGTTACATCCTTTAAATCCAAGACAATATGGCGATCATCGGTTTCCGACTTAATTAGTGCTTCCAATTCGGCTATATCTTCCGGGCCAATTCGGCCGCTTAGCTCAAAGACCACTTGCCCGTTCGCAGATCTGCGAATTCTCAGCATCTATCTCACTCTTGGTCGTTGATGCGCCTTCGCTCACGATTGGGGAATGCACGCCCGTAACCAACCGTAATCAACTGAAAATACGATATGCGACGAATTGGAGAATTGGCGACTCTCGCCAATTGGCGAATGCTGCACAAACAATCCTCTGAAGAAGCAATCGGGAATGACGCACGAAAGAGGGCTAGGCGGTCTTCGGGGGATCCGCAATTTTGAAACGATTCTTGTCGATCTTCAGTGACCGAATCTTCGACTCCAGGGTGGATCGCGGTATACTGAGTTTGGCTGCGGCGCCGGAGGGCCCGTAGACTCGTCCCCCGGTTTCGCTCAATGCAGCCTCTATGATCGCTTTTTCCTGAGAAGGAAGGCGTTTAAATAGGTCTGATCGGCGATCCGGCCTAATCGCAGGAGGTTGTCGAGAAAGCCAACTTTCATCCACCGAGAAATTCTCCGTCTCACATACAATGACGGATCTCTCAATTACGTTCTGCAATTCACGAATATTACCTGGCCAGGGGTACGACTGGAGCAGATCGAGGCTCTTTTTGTTCACCCACTGAAAACTTTTTCCTGCTTTCCTTGCATAACGATCAATGAAGTACTCGACCAGGAGGGGAATGTCTTCTGGTCGTTCCCGCAGAGGGGGCATGTCAATCGGAAATACGTTGAGCCGGAAGAACAGGTCGCTGCGAAACTTGCCCTCCGCGATGGCGGCTTCCAAGTCGCGGTTAGTAGCCGCAATGAACCGAACATCAGTTCGGATGGAGGTAGCTCCGCCGACACGCTCAAATTCGTGTTCCTGCAGAACACGCAACAGAACAATCTGGGTTTCGGCAGGGAGCTCTCCAACTTCGTCAAGGAAGATCGTGCCTCTGTCGGCCAGTTCGAAGCGTCCTAAGCGCCGCTGAGTTGCTCCAGTGAAGGAGCCTTTCTCATGGCCGAACAATTCCGAGGCGATCAGGTCGCGCGGGATAGCTGCGCAATTCACACTCACAAACGTGGATGAGGAACGTGGGGAGCGCCGGTGTATCGCGCGTGCAACTAGT
>Ga0206810_1108_pt1 | contig 11870 bp, 13 predicted proteins | sample Alteio_BWOrgCont_56_FD_152889 | JGI IMG/M metagenome (GOLD analysis project Ga0206810, IMG submission 152889) | Enriched cells from forest soil in Barre Woods Harvard Forest LTER site, Petersham, Massachusetts, United States -... | ecosystem: Environmental > Terrestrial > Soil > Temperate forest >...
TCCTGGCCGACGCGAACACTGGTCCCCATCAACGCGCCGGTGACCGCCGTCTTAATGTTCACCGGCCCAGTGCCGTGAATGAAAATCTCGCAGTCGCTGCCGAAGAGCTTCTGGGTGGTTTGCTTCATGTGCAGAAGATGGTCGATGTCCGACGTGATCCCGCCGAGGATGCCTGTAAGAAACTGGACGATAATCGGCTTGTCGATCTTTCGCTCCTTCAAGTGATAAGCGAGGATATGGATATGGCCGATATCGTAGCACTCGAACTCCATCGCAATCTTGTGCTCGGTGAAGATGTCGATCATCCGGCCGATCTTCGCAAAGGTGTTCTGCGTCACGACCTCGTAGGAGGATGGCCCGAAGAACTCCCGTTCCCAGTCAAATTTGAATTCGCTGATCCCCTGGTCGTGCGCTTTCTTGAACCGGGCATAGTTCATAGAACCTACGATAACCGTTGCCACCTCTGGCCTCACGGCCAGAGCGGCTGACACGCGGTCGTCCGCGGTCGCCCCCATGGATGCCGACATGTTAATGATCGCATCGCATTCAGCACGAATACCCGGCACGAAGGAATTCCAGATGGCGATGTCGTTCGTCGGTCTGCCATCATCTGGTTTGCGGGCGTGCAGATGCAGCATGGCCGCACCGGCTTTTGCGGCCTCGACGGATTCTCTGATCATGTCATCCGCCGTGATCGGCAGGTAGGGTGACATCGAAGGGGTGAGGCCCGCGCCGGTAATCGCGCAGGTAATGATCACTTTCTTAGATTGCGGCACTGGGTTTTCCTTGACCATGCTCAAGCCCAGATCGGCTCAGGCTGAGGGCTAAATTGGACATTGACGGCAATGTCCGGACAATGCATAACCCCCACCGGCAGGACTGACAAGACAAAAAACGGGTTCCCAGCTGCCGCCGGACCGCTGATACGAAAGCACCGGGATGGGCATAAGCGAGGGGAAGCGCGTGCATCGGCAGGTCTTATCAAGATGATGACCTTATTCTGGTCATCCCGCTCACCTTACGTGCGCAAGGTCATGGTGGTCGCGCATGAATTTGGGCTGGTGGATCGCCTTGAACTCGTGCGGGTGGATGTCGCGACTGTCAGGGCAAGCCCGCAGATCAGCGCGCTCAATCCACTTGGGAAGATACCCGTGCTCATCCTCGAAGATGGCGCCACGCTCTACGATTCAGGCGTTATCTGCGAATATTTCAGCACTCTCAATGAGGTGCCCTTTCTGTTTCCGCGTGATCCCTCAGCGCGCATCCTGGCGCTCCGCCGGCAGGCTTTGGGTAACGGTATGATGGATGTACTTGTTGTCGGCCGGGCCGAGGCAAAGCGCCCCGACGGAAGTCGCTCATTGGTCCATGTTGAAGCCTATGACCGCAAATTGGGTGACATTCTCGCGAGCCTTGAGGGCGAGGCGGAGCGCCTCACGCGAGATGCGTTTTCAATCGGCCATATCGCCATCGGCTGCGCCTTGGACTACATGAACTTCCGCTACGCCGGGCGTGAGTGGCGCACCACACATCCGACCCTCGGCCGATGGCATGACGGCTTTCTTGAGCGACGCTCAGTTAGGGAGACGGCACATGCAGAAGTATACTAGCGATCGTGCATGGCGTCTCGACGGGAGCTCCGCCCGATGATGTTCACGCGCATGATCGGCGATGCGACCGTGAGCAACATAGTGGAATATTCCGCCCCCACTCATGAATCCGATTTCCTCTTTCCGGGCATGTCCGAGGAACTGATCGACGCCAACGCGGACTGGCTGGCGCCCAACCATTGGAACGAGCGGCTGCGGCGTTTCATCGTAACGATCCAGATCTGGGTGGTTCGCGCCGGGGGCTATGTCGTCGTCGTCGACACGGGCGTGGGCAACGGCAAACAGCGCCGGGCTGCACGGATGAACCGGCTGAACACACTCGTGCCAGCCTGGCTTGAGGCTGCCGGCGCCGGACCGAACGAGGTGACCCATGTGCTTCATACGCATTTGCACACCGATCATGTCGGGTGGGATACGCGGCTGGACGGGGAAAAATGGGTGCCGACGTTCCCGAATGCCGAGTATCTGTATCCGAAGGTCGACTATGACCTTGTGTCGGCAAAATACGACAGCGGAACGCTCAACCCGGATCCCCTCGCGGCTTTCGAGGATAGTATCAAGCCGATTTTCGACGCGGGCCTCGCGAGCGTGGTGGAAGAGGATGCGCGGGACGTCGCCGGTCTGTTCGATGCGGAGCCGTTGCCGGGACATACCGCCGGTCTGCTTTCATACCGGCTGCGGTCAAATGGCGACGAAGGCATCTTCGCCGGCGACGTCATGCACAACCCGTTGCAGATCGTGGCACCCGAATTTAACACCCGCTTCTGCGAGGTGCCGTCTCAAGGGCATGCCACGCATCTGGCGTTTCTCGATCGCGCCGCGACGCGGAACGCCCTGGTCATGCCGTGCCATTTCGGCGCGCCCTATTGCGGCCGTATTGGCCGTGACGGGGCAGGGTTCAAATTCCTCTCAGAGGATCGATGAGCAAGCCGGCTCTCATGCGGTGGGTCGAAGTCGCTGGGAAGGTCTTCCGGGCGGAGGTTAGCGGCGATGGCCGTCTGACACTTTTGCTGATCCATGAGATGGGCGGTTCGCTGAATAGCTGGGATCGCGTCATACCGCTGCTGCGCCCGCATTTCCGCATCCTGCGCTACGACCTGCAAGGATGTGGCATGTCTGAGGCCGTCCGAGGTACGCTCGACTTTGGCACCGTCGTGCGCGACGCTGCTCTCCTGCTCGACTATTTTGGCTTGGACGGACCGGTCGTGCCTGTCGGTTGTGCGGTCGGTGGCGCGGTGGCGCTCGGCTTCGCCGCGGAATTCGCTAGCCGCTGCGCGAGCGTCGTGGCACTGGCCCCGGCAACCTCCGTGCCGGAGGAACGCCGGGCAGCGCTTCTGGCGCGGGCCGACGCGGCCGAAACGCTAGGTCTTCGTGAGGGGATCGACGCGTCGCTCATGCGCGGCTACGCACCCGCGTTGCGCGCTGAGCCGGGGATCTTCGAGCAGACGCGTGCGATGCGCATCGCGGCGAACCCGTTCGGAGTTGCGGCAATGGCACGCCTGCTGGCCGGCCTGGACATCAAGGCGGAACTTGGGCGGATTGCCTGCCCCGCGCTCGTGCTGGCCGGAGAGTATGACCTCGACCGGCCTCCGGAGAATGGCTCCGCGGTGGCCGCGGCGATTGCAACGTCTGAATTCAGAATCATTCCCTCTGGTCATTTCATGGCGATCCAGACCCCCTCCCTTGTCGCACAGCATATCTTGAGCTTCCTTTTGCCTAAAGCGTCCTGAGGCTTGCTACAGCCTGCCAGAACTCAACCGCGATGCTCCCGGATGTCATGCATCTCCGGCGCGTGATCGGCGCTTACAAAACAACAAGCGGATGGAGGACTCGAGGATGTCGTCACCAATGCACCACGCAGAACACACAAGGGCGGTGCTGGCGCCGCCAACGATCTCGACGCGACGAACTGTGCTGACATTACTGGCCGCGACAATAGGCGCCGGCGCTCTCACTGTTCCTCGCCGGGCGTCGGCGGCAGATCCGATCCGGCTCGGCGCCATCCTGCCGTTGACGGGCCCCGATGCCTCGGTCGGCATTCAGCAGCAGCGAGGATTGCGCTTCGGTGTCAGCCGCCTCAATGCTGCCGGTGGCATCGCCGGGCGCCCGCTTGAGATTCTGTATGAGGATGACGAAGGGCGCCCGGATCAGGCGATCATATCCTTCAACAAACTCGTTTCGCTGGAGGGAGTTCCACTCATCTTCAGCGCCTTCTCGGGTCCGACCCTCGCCATGGCTCCTTTGGCGACACGCAAAAAGATCGTCCTTGTCAACGGTGGCGCACAGGCGGACCGTCTTGCCAAAGCTTCGCCATACCTTTTCAACACCATTCCTGTGGCGGCCGATGAAATCGCCGTTCTGGCGAAATATCTGATCAGCAACGGGAAGAAGACCGCCGGGATCCTCTACGAAAATGACGCAGGGGGCAGCGCTGGCCGCAATGATTTCAGGGCGGCCTTCGAGCAAGTTGGTGGCACGATCATCGGCCAGGAACCTGTCACCTTCGGCCAGACCGACTACCGTCCGATGTTGCTCAAGTTCGCTTCGTCCAAGCCCGATGTGTTGTTCGTCATGCTCAGCGACGGGCTTGGACCCTTGGCCGATCAGATTTACCAGATGAAGCCGTCCTTCCTTATCGTCGGAACCTCGTTCTTCAACGATCCGGCCTTACTTCACAGCCCAGGCTCAAATGGATGGCTGCATACACAGGTAAAGATTAAGGCGCCGACGGCGATCGCCGCGTCTTTCAAGTCGATGTTCAACGTCGACATGGAATTCTGGGGCTCTCAATACAGCAACGCGACCTATATCATGGCGCAGGCGATCGCTCGCGTCATCGCACAGAAGGAGCCGATCACCGGAGAAAACATCCGCCAGGCGATCTTCGACATCAAGACTTTCAACGTGATGCTGCCGGCGGTCTTTGCCACCAACACGGCGGCAATGGAAATCGATATCGCTCGCATCCAGGATGCTCAGCAGCATGTCGTTCAAGCCATTAAGCTCGGCTGATCGGCTCACTACGGCATGCTCCTTCTTCAGCTACTCATCAACGGCCTCGTCACGGGCTGCGCTCTCGGCGTCATCGCGATCAGCTTCTCGCTCGCCTACTCGACAACACGCATCTTTCATGTGGCGCACGCCGGGGTTTATACTCTGGCGGGCTACGTGGCCTTCGCGCTAGCGGGTTTGGGCGTGCCGGACATGGTCGCGCTCCTGGCGGCGATGGCGGTTTGCGCCTTGGTCGGTGCGCTCATCCAGAGCGAACTCTATGCGCGCCTGGCGCGCCGCCGCGCCACCCATCTCGGGGTTCTGATCGCCTCGCTCGGCGTCCTGGCCGTGATACAGAACCTGCTGTCCGGCGTTTTCACACCGAACATCCGGCCCTTCGCGAGCGCCTGGCGCGGCCGCACGCTGTCCTTCGGCGGCGTCACGCTGACGCAGGTGCAACTCGTGACGCTCGTGGTCTGCGCAGCGGTCTACCCGGCTGCCCTGCTATTTACGCGCCGGACAGTACTCGGCAAGCAGATCCGCGCGGTCGCCTCCAACCCGTTCCTGGCGGAGATCACACGGCTTGAGCCCCAGAAAACCTATATCATCGTCATGGCCATTGCCTCGGCGATGGTGGCAATCCCCGGGGTGCTCGTGGCGCTTGATTTCGGGGTTCAGCCCTACGACGGCACAACCGTGCTTCTGACTGCGACGATCGCAGTGATCGCTGGCGGCGTCGGCAGCCTCACCGGTGCGTTCCTCATGGCCGTGCTCATCTCGGTCCTCCAGAACCTGTCCCTGCTTGTCATTTCCGGGGAATGGAGCGTCGGCGTGACATTTTTGATCTTTCTGATCTTTATGCTGTTCAGGCCCCGCGGCCTGTTCACCCGCCGGTGAGGTGAAAATTGGACTTTTTTCTCTCCTACTTCATCCTGGCATCCATCTTCGTCATCGTGGGCCTCTCCACCAATCTTCTGGTCGGCGTGGCCGGCATTTTCTCCGTGTCTCAGGCCGCCGTCTTCGGCGTTGGCGCCTATACGGTCGGCTATCTGCTCTCCAACGATGTCATGGGTTTCCTGCCGGCGCTCGTCCTGGCCGGGGCGTTGTGCCTGCTACTCAACGTCCTCGTCACACTGCCGTCACTCAGGGTTTCCGGAGACTACTTCGTCGTGACCTCCTTCGGCATCCAATTGCTGGCGACAGCAGCCTTCACGAACTGGGATGGCATCACCGGGGGCGCGTCGGGGCTCGCCGGCATTCCACCCGCCGACCTCTTCGGATGGAGCGTCGACAACAGCTACAAGACACTGGCGCTCACGGGCGTCATCATGTGCATCGCCTGCCTGGGCTTCGCCCTCATCATGCGGTCGCCCTTCGGGCGACTCCTCCTCGCTATCCGTGAGGACGAACTTGCCGTCGCCGCGGCCGGTCGCAACGTGCTCCGCGCCAAAGTCGAGGCTGCCGGGCTCGCTGGCGTCTTCGCGGGAGTAGCCGGTGGCCTCTATGCCGTGTACCTGAGTTTCATCGACCCCTCCACCTTCGATCTCAATGCGTCGGTGCTTCTGCTGACGATGGTGGTGCTGGGTGGGGCGCGCACGCTTGCAGGCTCCATCGTCGGACCCTTCGTGGTTCTCGCTTTGCCGCAGGCCTTGGCAATGATCGATCTGCCCACAACGGTGGCGGCCTCGGCACGCCAGGGAATCTACGGCGCCCTCCTCATCGCCTTCATGCTGTTCAGGCCCCAGGGCCTCATGGGCCGGAGGCTCTGACCATGACGGAAGCAGCTCCTTATCTTCAAGTCAGCGGCATGTCGAAGACCTTCGGCGGCCTCAAGGCGCTGAATGATTGCAGCTTCGCGATCGACAGTGGAAAGATCATCTGCCTCGTCGGCCCGAACGGCGCCGGAAAAACGACAGTCTTCAACGCCGTTACTGGCTTCCTCAGGCTCGACGAAGGGACGATGACGTTTCGCGGTAGGTCTCTGAACGGAAGCCGGCCGCCGCAAGTCGTTAAGGTCGGCATCGCCCGCACCTTCCAGAACCTGCGGCTGTTCGAGGATCTCACCGCGCTCGAGAATGTCGCGAGCGCCGTTCCTCGCCAGTTCGGGGGAGAGCCTTTCGTTGCCCTGTTTCGGCCCCTGCACACGGCGCGCGGTCAGGCCAGGACCCGCGAGAGAGCTCGGGAGATTCTGACCGACGTCGGCCTCGCCGCACATGCAAACACTTACGTGCGCCAGTTGTCTTATGGCGAGCAGAAGTTGCTTTGCATCGCGCGCGTGCTAGCAACAGGCGCCGAACTCCTGCTGCTCGACGAACCGACGTCAGGGCTTAGCGGTGACGCCCTGGAGAAGGTCATCGCACTGCTGCACCGGCTGCGCAGCGAAGGACGCTCCCAACTCGTTGTCGAGCACAATACGCGGGTCGTTCAGCAGATCGCGGACGAGGTGTTGTTCCTGCATCAGGGCCACCTGCTCGCCCAGGGAAGCGTCGCGTCCATCATGGCCGATCCGCATCTCGCGGAAATCTATTTCGGCGGAGCGTTGTAAGGGATGACGACCTTATCGGTAGACGGCCTGACAGCGGGCTACGCCTCCAAGACCGTGATCTCGGAGGTCGGCATTCAACTCGAGGCCGGCGAGATACTGGCTTTTCTCGGTCACAATGGCGCGGGGAAGACGACGACGCTCAAGACGATCATGGGCCTCATTCGTGGTCGCGCCGGCGCCCTGACGTTGGGGCACGTGAACATTACCGCGATGCCGACGCCGGCGCGGGTGAAGCTGGGCCTGAGACTTCTGCCAGAGGGGCGAGGCATCTTCCCCGACCTGAGTGTTGCCGACAACATCGAGGCGGTCGCGGCGCGAAATTGCACGGGGACCGACATGTTCGGCGCTGCGGAGATCTACAAGCTGCTTCCGGTCCTCGACGAGCGACGTTCTACCATTGCGGGCACAATGAGCGGCGGGCAGCAGCAGATGGTTGCGCTGAGCCTAGCACTCCTCGGAACGCCACGATGCCTGATGCTCGACGAGCCTTCGATCGGCCTGGCACCAAACCTCGTCGAGCGGATGTTCGACCAGCTCCGAGTCCTGAGCCGCTCCCACGGGTTGGCGACACTTCTCGTCGAGCAGAACGTAGCCGCGGCGATGCGGGTGGCGGACCGCATAGTCATCATGAATAGCGGCCGCATCGTTTTCAATGGCTCCCCGGAAGAGGCCAAGGCTACGGGCGTATGGGCGTATTTCTGACGAGATGGAGTAAGCATGCACATCCTCGCATCCGGGCTAAGGTTTCCCGAGGGGCCTGTCGCCATGTTGGATGGCTCGGTCATTCTGGTCGAGATCGAACGTGGCACGCTGACGCGGGTTTTGCCGAACGGGCACGTTGAAGTCGTCGCCCAGCTTGGCGACGGCCCCAACGGTGTTGCGATAGGCCCTGGCGGCAAGGCCTATGTCTGCAACAATGGTGGCTTCGAGTGGATAAGCGGCGGCGGCCGGCTCCGCTCCGGCGCGCAAAGCCAAGATTACTCGAGTGGCCGGATCGAGGTCGTGGATCTTGCGACGGGCAAGTTCGAGCGGATGTATGACCGTTGCGGGGATCATGCACTCAAGGGGCCGAACGACATCGTCTTCGACAATCACGGCGGGTTCTGGTTCACGGATCTCGGAAAACGCAGGGGGCGTGTGATCGATTTTGGCGGCGTCTACTGGGCGCGCGCCGATGGCAGCGAAATCCGCGAAGTCGTCCACGGCATGTTTACCCCGAACGGCATAGGCCTGTCGCCAGACGGGAACACGCTCTATGTCGCGGAGACGGTGACCGGCCGGTTATGGTCCTGGGAGGTGATAGCGCCGGGTACCCTTCGTAAGCGGGCCTGGCCGGCGCAATATGGCGCTACATTGGTGGCGGGCATCGGCGGCCAGGTTCGGTTCGACAGTCTCGCCGTCACCGCCGCGGGCAACATCTGTGTTGCCGCGCTTGATTCCTGTTCCGTGGTGGAAATTTCCGCGGACGGCGGCAAGGCGACGCATCACCCGATGCCGGATCTTTTGGTGACGAACCTCTGCTTCGGAGGCCCGGATATGAGGACTGCTTTTGTGACCCTGTCGCATCAAGGGCTACTGGCGGTATCCGATTGGCCGGAAGCCGGCCTGCGGTTGAATTATCAGGAATAGGTGCGGGCAACGGCATTTTTCTGTTGCTCAACCGGCAAAATCCACGGACTATGCATTGTCCGGACATTGCTCGCTAAAGGCAAACGTTCCGAGGAAGGCGCTGAAAGCGTCAATGCAGGGAGATTCTGAGATGCGCCGAATGTTAATCAAGACCTTTGTCGCCGGCACCATGTTGCTCGGCGCAATGCACAGCAGCTTTGCCGCAGAAAAGCAGAAATATTTTTTCATGTTCTTCAGCAATCCCGTGGCGGGACATGAGTCGGACTACCTGAAGTGGTATACTGGTCAGCATATTCACGATCTTCTCAACATCGATGGGATCGTCGCTGCTCAGTTCTACAAGTTGGGCGACCAACAGTTCTATGGAACCCATCCGCAGAAATACATGATGATCTGGGAGATCGAGACGACCGATCTCAAGGCGGCCTTCGATCGCGTTAAAAAAGGTCTCGCGACGGGCACCACTGTCACGAAGGACTCCTTTCTCGACAATGCCACCGGCAACAGCATGACGTTTACGCCGATCACGAACCGAGTGACGCAGGATGAAGTGCTTGGAAAGTCAGTCGATCAGGTGCGGGCTATCGCGACAGCTGGTGAAAGTGTCGCAGTCGGGGACTAAACGCGATATTCTGAAAGCTCAAGCGTCTGAATAGGGCTGAAACAATGAATAAGAGACTTGTGGAAGTCGTTCAGGGTCGTCGTGGCTTCTCGGCTGGCGCCGTCGGCCTCGCCTCTGCCGCGCTGGCGGCAGGAGCTGGGTTGTTGTCTGGCCGCGCTTCGGCCGAGACCGTCAACAAGACTGGGATGATAAAGATAATCTCCATCCTGGCGCGTAAGGATGGAGAGAGCATGGAGGACTTCGTCCATCATTGGGAAACTGTACATGCCCCTCTCGTCTATGCAGTGCCAGGCGTCCTCAAATACACTCTAAGCATTGTCGAATCCTCGTCTACGCGCACGGACGGGGTGGCGCCGATCAATGTTGAAATTGACGGACTGGCGGAGCTGTGGTTCAAGGACCGTGCATCGCTGCACGCAGCGGCATCTTCAGAGGCGATCAAGCACGTTTTGGCTGACGGCACAAAATTCGTCGGTAGTGAGGTCGACCTGATTGCCGTTGAGAAGGTAGTCATTCCGAGAACAGTCTAAGCGACCGAGCACACGAGGTGCGCAGCGCCACCTTGCCGGCGAGTGCATCTCGGTGCTTGCCGGTGTTCATGGTTTCGTCCTTGGGTTGCGCGCTGTCCCATGGCCTTTCGGTGCCTCTCTGTCCCGCGGTCTCCAGGGCTTTGGGACTGCAGAAATAATGAGTGCCAACGCGGATTTAACACGCTTCGCCTCTCCCGAGGCGCTGTTGGCGGGCCTGACTCGAGTCTTAGCAACCGCCTTCAACAGGTGACAGCGGCGAGCATCCACCGGTTGTTTTCGTTTGCAATGCTCATTCAGCTACCCCCACGCGGATCCACTATTGATTGGAGTGGTGCAATGAGTAGTAGAAAGTCGACGTTCTTAGTGACAGGTGCCAGCAAAGGTATCGGAAGGGCGGTATCTGCCAATTTGGCTGCCAAAGGTCACATTGTCGTCGGCATCGCCCGCACGAGTGGCGCTGAAGAGTTTCCCGGCACGTTCTTTAGCTGTGATTTAGGCAACCTTCAGCAAACGGAAGATTCGTTAGATCGGATAGCCGCAAGGCTCGATATCGACGGTATTGTCAACAACGTTGGCATCTCCCTGCCACAGCCTCTGGGGAAAATTGACTTCCAGACGTTCCAGTCTGTAATGGACCTGAATGTGCGTGCCGCGGTTCAAGTGACCCAAAAGCTTGTAGAGGGAATGAAGGTCAAGAAGTGGGGACGGATCGTTAACGTGTGCAGCCGAGCGATTTTTGGAGCCCGCGATCGTACTGCGTACGCAGCAGCGAAGAGCGCGCTCGTCGGTTGCACGCGCACCTGGGCGCTGGAACTGGCCGAGTTCGGCATCACTTCGAATGCCGTCGCACCAGGCCCTGTGGAGACAGAGCTGTTTCGTCAGAGCCGGCCAGTTGGCAGCGAGGCTGAACACCGGCTCTTGTCAACCATCCCAATGCGTCGGGTTGGTCAACCCGACGAGGTCGCCGCGGCGATCTGCTTCTTTCTCTCTTCGGAAGCTTCTTTCATTACGGGGGCAGTTCTTGCAATCGATGGCGGGGGAAGTTTGGGTGGACGGTAGGGTCGAGTCTCGTAGCGGCGGCACCTAAGGCAATACCGGTGCTGCGCTCCCTTAGCCCTCCGCGCGGCGTGCAGCTTTATAAGCGGCATGACGTTGGCGATAGAGTCGGCAACGTCCGAGGCGGAGTACGGGAATGGAAGGCAAACGCCATCATGATGGTGCGACCCACCGCCAGAGCCTCGCCATTTCATCTGCGACAGGACGAAGTCGATGCCGCCCACCTCGGCGGCATGCGTTACTTCCTTGTTCAGGCGGAAGCTCGCCCGCTTCTGCGGCGGCGTGTTATCAAGCCGTCGGGTTAATCAACACGTGAGAAGCCTCATTATTGCGTGTTGATATCATCGAGCTGGTTCGGTCGAATCACTCGGTTTGCACAACGGCGGCGTATTGGCCAGCCTGGACAAGTTGATGACAATCGAGGTCGTCGTGCAAACTCTCCGCGAAAAAAGGGTTGTTGCAGCTTTAGTCTCAAGCGGTCTTCACTGTGATGGTGTCTGCGCGGGAGCGATTGGAAGGTCTGACGCGCGAGTTCTTCCGTTTTGACTACTGAAGCTCAACTGCTGGGTCGTGCTTTGCGACTGGGAAACGCCGCTGATCCTGTGGTCACCGCTATCGTATAATGTCACTATTTCAGCCTGCTTTACTGCGACACGCCTTGCATCCGGGAAGCAAGCGTAGTGCATGCCATTCTGCGATCCAGTTGACGAGGGCTGACCCAGCCCCTCCGGCCACCATGGCTTGGGCGAATCCTCTGCCACTGGCGGCGGTCCGTTGACCTCCTCTGCCTGGCGCGACAGCGCCGTGCAGAGCGCGTTGACCTTGTCCTTCAAGTCTACGTTGAACATGTCACCGACCTGTGTCATCCCGCCCGCTGACCATTGCCCCAT
>Ga0206810_1109_pt1 | contig 11802 bp, 9 predicted proteins | sample Alteio_BWOrgCont_56_FD_152889 | JGI IMG/M metagenome (GOLD analysis project Ga0206810, IMG submission 152889) | Enriched cells from forest soil in Barre Woods Harvard Forest LTER site, Petersham, Massachusetts, United States -... | ecosystem: Environmental > Terrestrial > Soil > Temperate forest > O...
TCTTTTCGGCTTACAGGCCGCCCAGGGCGGAACACTGCCCGTCTTCTACAGTCCTACAAACAGGAAATCGACAATGGTCGCGTCAGACGACATCGGCGCAGAGGTGGCAGCGCTTCTGACCGGCCCGGCGTGGTCAGGGCATCGCGTCATCGAACTGGGTTCGATGGTAAGCGCGGATGAAGTGGCCAGACAATTGGGTGAAGTCCTGACACTCGACGTAAAAGCCTTTGCAGTCCCACGTGCAGGGTGGGCGGAGGCGTTCGAGCAGTTCGGCATCCCGAAGGGCCACACTGGAGCTGCCGAAGAAATGTTTGAGAGCGTTAACGCGGGATGGATGGACCTCGGAATCACGGGTACGGAGCACGTAGCGGGTACGACGTCCGCGCGCGATGTGTTTGCGGCCGCGCACAACGCCGCCAAGGCATAGTCCGGGGCAAGCCAGTATGAAAGCTGAACACGCAATAGATAAACCGGCGCGGGCAGGTCTGGCAACTCAAATAGCCGCGATGGTAATAACCGGCCTTGTCGCCTCTATTTGGGTGTACTTCGGAGGGTTATATCTGGTTCGCGATCCCGGCGAATTGAGGATCGCCAATCAGCAGCTCGGATATCCGCTCTATATCATTCCTCTGATTGGCGTGACCCACATCCTTGGGGGCTTGGGCCTTCTGATTCCCAATGTGCCTCGATTGACTGAGTGGGCTTATGCCGGTCTCGCGATTGATCTTTCACTGGCGTTCTATTCACATCTGAACAGCAGCGGCAGTACTTTGGATAAATTTGATCCGATTCTCGTTATGGCGTTCGTCTTTGCTTCGTATGTATTAAGACGCTGCATGCGGGCAAACAGGTGGTCGATATGAAGAACACGCTGGGGTGGCTGGCGCACCCCAGCTTTTTCTTAGCCAGCACCACCGCAATTGTAAGTGCCGCATCCATGACGCAGCTTCCACGCGGCATGGGTGGGACTGCGCCGCGGCCCGCAGGCTCGGCGACAGCAGCAAACCACATGAATGTATAGTCGTCGTCTCGCGGATTGACCGCCCTGAAGCCGCTTCGTGCTAATGCCTCATGCTTGTCGCGAAGTAAGCGAGTTACCCGCCACTACGCCGTTTATCGCGGAGGTACGACGGCCACGTACCAGCGATGGGCGTTTGTCGGCCATCTAGCCGTAATCATGTTGCATAAATGGTCCTTTGTGCAACGCTCTGCGCCACGCGGGCGGAGCGTTATTTTAATACCCGATGTGGTGAAGAGTTGCGACTGCCGCGGCGGCACACAGACAATAAGTGCCGAACAGATACCAGCGCCCTCCCTCCAGCCAGTGACTCAGCCACTTCAGAGCGATCAGACCGGCGAGAAACGAAAGAACAGCGCCGAGCAAGCTCGATAAGACTGCTGGTGCGACTGCGCCCACTCCGCCGAGCGTCTGGTTCTGGATGAGCCGCATCAATTCACGCGCAACCACGGGGGGCGTGAGAACTACCGCCAATGCAAAGCTGAAACTCTCGGCCCGTAATTTCGGTGTACCCGCCAGCATTCCTGCGGAGATCGTTGAGCCAGAGCGTGAAAATCCTCGAAAAGGCAGGCTCAAGCCTTGCACGAGGCCTATGATTGTCGCTTGCCTGGTGGTTAAATTGTCCTCGCGTAAAGAACTGCGGCGACGCGTGAGAATATCGGCGATCAAAATCAAGAAACCGGCTAACGCGAGCGCGGGCGCTATCCATTCGAGATGGCTGAACAAATCTTCAATATCAGCATGAGGCGATCCGCGAAGCGCAGTTCGTTCGAGGAGTTTAATCAAGCCCTCGCCGATCAGCCCGGTTAGTGCCGTAGCCAGCACGATGTGCCAAGCGAATAGTTTGAAATCCGTCACGGTCTGAAAGTAGGCCGCTCGCCACCGGCTAAAGAAATAGACGATCACTGCGAACATTGTCCCCGTGTGAAGCATTACCAAAAGAAGTGTCAAGGGTGGTGAGGACGGATCGAGCCCCATCAGTTTTTCCGCTACCACGACGTGAGCAGAGCTCGAAACGGGCAGCAATTCCGCCAGCCCCTGCAGGACCGCGAGGATGGCTACCTGCAGAAGTGACATTCTTTGAGTGTAACTAGGCGCGTGAAGCAGTCATGGCATGTGGCAAAACTAGTGCTTTGTGCATCGCCCCGCGCGGCGTTTCCCTGCTCTGCGACAACTTCCGACACTCCGGCGTTATCTGAAATCGCAGCCGCCCGGCCCGCTGCGGCGACCTGCTTCCATAACGGGGGTGGGCTGCGAGTTCAGCATTCCTTCAGGTGTGCCGCGTATGCTTAACCGTGAGGTGCTCCCGGATGCATATGGTCCAGCGATTAAGCGCGCTCTTCGCCCTGTCTTCCTGTGGCGTATTCGGACAACTGTCGGCGGCAAAGCCATCCTTCGAAGTTGCGGACATCAAGCCCAGCAACGTGAATACGGCCGAAAAGAGTTACTTCACAATCAACCCGGGAGGAGTATTCGTCGCTCATAACGCTCAAATCGATGAGCTATTCGAATATGCGTTCAAAATCCGGCGGGCGGCCATTATCGGGGCACCCTCGTGGTTTGACGCTGATCGCGTCGATATTACAGCCAAAGCAACCCCGACTACGTCGGACGACGATCTACGTCTGATGGTGCAATCATTTCTGATAAGCGAATTTAAAATTCTCCTCCACACTGACCAGAAACCCACCAGCGCTTTTGTGCTGGTGGTCGGAAAAAGTGGTGCAAAACTGCACCGGTCTGCCGGTAATGGAAGAGCTGATTGTAAGCGAGCGACGGCAGATTTAGGGATAGAGGGCGGTGGCGTGAAGCTGGCTTGTACGAACATGAAAATTGCGGAGCTGGCGGCAGGTCTGCCTGATCTTGTTTCCGGATACATTGATCGGCCCGTTATGGACGGGACGGGTCTTACTGATGCTTATGACTTTAATCTGGAGTGGGTGCGGAGAAAATTTGCAGACCAGAACGGCGGCCCCACGATCTTCACAGCGGTAGAAAAGCTCGGGTTCAAATTCGAACAACGCAAGATCAGCCTACCGGTAATCGTCATCGACAAAATGGAAAGGCTTCGTTGATTCGCCTGTAACGTCTCAGAAACGGTAAGTTTCGCGTCGTCGCTCCAACCTCCTTTGCTGGCGCGGGCTGCGTCGCAAAACTCTGTCGCGGAAGTTGGGGCGTGTTCCCGACCTAACTGTCCCACCGGCGACTCACTTTGACGGGAAGTCGCCTACACGTTGATTGATGGTCCGAGGCGGAACTCTTGCCTGACACGCGATTAGTCGCGAAGTGGCGGGTTGGCCGGCGCCAGCGCGGGAGTTTTCCTGGGTTGCCACTACGCCGTCAGGCGCGGCCCACTTTTTTTGGCAACAGACATTTGCGATTGTGAGCAGAACCATCAAGCGCCGGCGGCCTGTGTCGCGAAACAGGGCGATAACTTGCGAAAGCGATCGCAATCAACTTGCGACAGATTTCTGCACGGCTCTAAGGCCATATGTGTCAATTCCTCAGGTACAATACCACTGGTGAGAACGAGGCCAAACGCTCGCGCACTGATTGTCTGCCTGTGTATCGTTCTGCTGTTGTGTTTCGCGTTTAGCCCTTCCGGAGCGCACGCCCCATGGGCAATAATTGCTCCGCTTCCAGTCCTTTTTCTATTTCCGACCGCGGACGCTCGCTTAGACCACCACGCTTCCCGCGTACGTTGCCAACCGGTTTCGTTCCTCTCAGTTGATAGTTCCAGAGCACCGCCCTTCGCTTAAGTTTCCTGCTGACTCCGGGTCGCCGACCCGGTTTTAGTTCTCCCGGGACTTTTGCTAGTGGAGGTGTGCGTTGCCGCGCCGCATTCGTAATTTGATGATCTGTATTATTTTGGCCATGAATTCGTTCCACGGTACTTATATGCGCCACGATCAAGTCCTAGAGTTGATGGACGCGATGAATATCCCGAAAGTGGCGCACGTTCTCCGAGAAGAGGATGACAGCGGGGATGATGATTGAGTCAGCTTCGTCTGAAAAGGGGACCGTCTGTGCAACGAACCGTCGATGTCTCAATGAGATCGCGATATGTCGCGCAAGCGTTTACCGATACTGCTGCGAACGGACCCGTTTACCAGCGACAGGCGTACCAGTGTGACACTTCGTGTTCCGACGCGGTTCGGATGTGCTGGCTTTGGCGTGACCGCGATTCTTCGGTTCCGCTGTCTGCAGCCACACCTTTCCGAGGCGTGCTTATGTAGCGGGAAAATGTCGGTGAGGCAATGTGGGGCTATGCTGGAGCCAAATGCAGATCGATCCGAAAGGAACGGTTGCCGGTTGGCCTGCTCTGGTCGTACGCCGCACGTTGCGGAAACTCCGCACCCGCCTGGCGTGGGGACCAGGCGAACTGGAGTCGGCCGCCTCGGTAGAGGCTTCAGAAGGTCGTGCCCTGATCAAGGCTCTGTTGGCTGAGGGACTTATCGAATCCAACGGCCGGAGGGCATGGAAGGTAACCCAGGCGGGACAAACCCTCTCTTCCGCAACGGCGGCCAAACGGGTTACGCGTGCAACAGCACAAAAGGCGTTGCAACAATTCCTGAATCGCGTGGAGCAGGTCAACAATGACCCGCATTTCCTCGGGAAGGTAACGAGAGTGGTACTTTTCGGCAGCATGTTGAAACCTGAGGTCGAGCGATTCAGTGACGTTGACCTGGCGGTCGAACTTATGTCGAAGGAAGAGGATTTCGATCGTGCGCGCGCCAGAAATTATGAACGCGTTGAAGAACTCTCTGTCCAGGGGCATCGTTTCCGAAACTTCCTGGAGCAGGAAGGTTGCTGGTATTGGGAGGTTTTCGAATTCCTGAAGCGACAGAGCCGTGTCATCGCGTTGGCCGACTACTCCGTGGAGAAGACATTCGTGCTGACCGTGCCGCATCGCTTCCTCATTGGCCAGCCAGAACGAATCGTGGAGCCATCGGCGCCAGACACGCCCAAGTCAGGGGGCCGGAAGCGGCGACCTCGCGACTGCCCATTCTGAAAACAGAACAATGAATGACGGAACTCTGGATGACGGAGGCCCCGCACCCCCGGATCGCGACATACGGAGGAGGGCGCTGGAACACGCAGCCGCCAGACTCTGCGCCCAAGGTGCCTCGTGCCGGCAATGTGACACGCATCGCTCAGCGTCAGGCGCGCTTGTGTTGGCCGCATAATTTCCCAGATCGCGACTTCTAAGGAGTGATCGCCTCGCCACCCCTACATACGGAGAAGTGGCGATCTGGAAGTTTCAGGCGCATTTGTATCGTGGCGGACACCCAGTCGGGCGGCTTCAGGGACCTCCACGATGATGCGCCGGTCGTGGAGGAAGTGTTGCCGAACGCATGGCATCGTCGAAACGAGGGAACGGGTGGATTCCCCGCCCGACGCGAATCGGGTCGAATGAGCAATATTGACCAGACACCGCTCCGCCCCTGGCGTTCTAATTGGAATTACGACAGCCAACGGCGAGTTGCGAGGAGACCATCCAGATAGAAGCAAACGACCACGAGGCATCAAAAAAGGCTGCCCTTGTTATCGATGAAGGCCTCCTCAAAGAGGACCACCACAACGTAGCGATCGCGAAGCGCGACCACAAGTATCCTGGCACTCCGGGAGAGAAAGGCGGGTGCTGGTTTCAGGCTTCTAGATGCGGATATGTTCGGCATGGCGCCACCTACGCTATTTACCGTCCAAAGTTCAAGGCGCTGACGATGTCGGAATTTCACAGCGGCTTGCTGGTCCTGAACGAGGGATGGCGTTTCCTGTCCAAACCATTTATATCTTCTCAACCAGGCGGACTTGTTGAAACTTATGCGAGCTCTAGAAGAGATCCGGGTATGCCAGTCTGCAATGCCTCGGTTGAGTCCGGAGGTCTCCAGATACCAAAACCGTGCCCGGGAGGATGTCCATGCACAAAGCGAAGAAGTGGATCATCGCTGTCAGCCTTCTGGCCGCCGTTGCTGCTGCGGGCGATACGATCGGGCGATTGCCGATCAACCGCTTATACGACAGGCGTCATCTGGCCACTTATCTCGATCTCCCTACGGTGGAGTTCGTCAGGCCTGGGCTGACCATTCAGGTGCAGTCCGCCGCCATTGCAAGTGACGGAACGATGACGGCCACTTACACCCTTTCAGATCCCACCGGGTTACCTCTTGACGCGGCAGGCGTTACCACGCCCGGGGCGATTTCCCTCAGCTTCCTTGCGGCCTCGATTCCGCAAGGGCAGGAGCAGTACGTCAGCTACATTACCCGTGCGGTTACTGGGTCAGTCATTCCGACCACCAACCAACCGACGGCCGATTCAGGCGGCACAACCACGCAAGTCGCTCCGGGCGAGTATACCTATACCTTCAAGACCAAGGCGTCCGGCTTCGACCCGACGGCAACCAGTACGATTGGCATTTACGGCTCACGAAACCTCACGACTTACAACCTTCCGACCAATTACGCCAGCACCACTTTCAACTTCGTACCGAACGGTTCGCACGTTGTCACGACCCGCGACGTCATCCGAGACGTCAGTTGCGACCGCTGCCACGATCAACTCTCCGCCCATGGCGGCTCGCGGCGAGGCATCGCGCTGTGCGTTATGTGCCATACGCCTCAGAACGTCGATCCCGCGACGGGCAACAGTCTTGACCTGAAGGTTATGGCACACAAGATTCACATGGGCTCTTCTTTGCCGAGCGTTATCGCCGGAACGCCTTATCAGATCATAGGATTCCAGAACAGCGTCAACGACTTCTCGGCTGTGGTGGACCCGGCTATGGCGCAGCGCTGCACGGTTTGCCACTCCCAAACCAGCGGAGCCGCACAGACGACGGCGTTTTTGACCCATCCCACTCGTGTGACCTGCGGCTCATGCCATGACAACGTGAACTTCGCGACGGGCGCCAACCATCCCGCCGGACCGCAACCCGATGACAGCCGGTGCTCCACCTGCCACGTCCCGCAGGGCGCGACGGATTTCGATGCTTCGATTGTCGGCGCACACGTGGTACCGGTCGACTCTTCTTTGCTCTCGGGGCTGCAGGCGACGATTCAAAGCATCACCAACGGAACGGCCGGCAGCCAACCTACCGTGACCTTTACTTTAACCAACAATGCGGGCAACGGAGTTCCGCTCTCCGCACTCGGTTCGTTGTCGCTGACCATGGCGGGACCCACCACCGATTACGGCTATACGATTTTCGGAAGCGACACCACTTCGACGCCCGGCTATGTGACCGAAAGCGCAACGAACGCCAGCTGCAGCGCGGGCGGCACGTGCACGTACACCTTTACACACGCCGTTCCCGCCGGGGCCACGGGAACCTATTCGATCGGGCTCGAGGCGCGCCGGACGGAGACTGTACTGGCCGGACAGCCGAATCAGCAGGTCATACAATACGGGGCGCCCAATCCGGTCAGCTATTTTTCGGTTGACGGGTCCACGGTCGTGCCGCGACGTCTGGTGGTTGCACTAACCAACTGCAATCAATGCCACTACGAACTGTCGCTACACGGGACGCTCCGAAACAACACCCTCTATTGCGTGATGTGCCACAATCCGTCGAATACGGACGCCACGACCCGCGTGGCGGCGACGAATCCCACGGACAAAGCTTTGCCACCCCAGGGCATTAACTTCAACATGCTCGTCCATCGCATCCACTTTGGTCCCAATGCGACGGCGGATGGCGCCAGGAATCCTTATGTTGTGGTCGGTTTTGGCGGCAGCCATAACGATTTCTCGACAACTCTATTTCCGCCGCTCAACCCGAACGGTTCTCCCGGCAATACGCAAAACTGCTCCCTGTGCCATGTGAACGGCAGCGAACAGAATCTGCCGCTCGGGCTGAATCCCGTAGTCGATCCGCAAGGCTGGATCAATCCAAACCAGGCAATAGCGGGCGCCTGCACCGGCTGCCACACTTCGAAGCCCGAGGCTTCGCACATGCTTGCGAATACGACGACGGAACTGGGAGAGAGTTGCACAGTTTGCCATAACTCGGGCGCGGCTTACGCAGTGGATCAGGTACACGCGCAGTATTAAAGGAGCCGGACCTGCCTGTGATACGGCGCTTAGCGGCGAGTTTGCTTCTTCTCTTTCCCGGATGGGCGGCGCTCGCCCAGCAAGCAGCGCCGGCAACGAAGCTGACTTACGTCGGTTCCCAGGTCTGCGGGATGTGCCACGAGGATATCGGAAAGGCTTTCGCGAGCAGCCCCCACGAGGCGGTGGATAAGGGTGACAAGCACGGTTTCGCGGGCAACGCCTGCGAAGCGTGTCACGGTCCTGGGAGCAAGCACGTGGAAACGCTTTCTGCCGCCGACATACGCAATCCCGCGAAGATTGTGCCCGCGGAGCTGGACCGGACCTGCCTGACCTGCCATCGCAATCAACCGACCAGCGCGGGACGACTGCAGGCAAGCCATGCCCGCAATGCAATCTCGTGCATCGCCTGCCATTCCGTGCACGGCCCCCAGGCGCTGGTGGTACGCAAGGCCGCGGCGATGAATGCGCTGTGCGAGAGTTGTCATTTCGATATCAAGGCGTCATTCGCGCAGCCTTTCAGGCACCGCGTGCCCGAGAATGCGATGACCTGCGTGGATTGCCATAATCCGCACGGCAGTTTCAAGCCGGGCCTTATGCAGACGGCGGGGGCCAATGAACCGGGCTGCTTCAATTGCCACGGCGACAAACGCGGCCCGTTCACTTTCGAGCACGCGCCGGTGCGTGAAGAAGGGTGCCAGAGCTGCCACGAGGCGCACGGGTCGGCGAATGCGAAGATGCTGATCCGCCAGGAAGTGATGCTGGTCTGCCTTGAGTGTCACGCCAACCTGCCCACTCTTCCTAACAGCATGCCCGCAGTCACAGGGGTCGTCCCGCCGGCGTTTCACGATCTGCGTTCGCCGCGATTCCGCAACTGCACCATCTGCCACCAGAAGATCCACGGCAGCTACGTGGACAGCAATCTCCTGCGATGAAGAGTCTGTTCATTCTTGCGATTCTTTGCGCGCCGGCCGCCGCGCAGCAGCCGCCGGCATCCGCACCGCAAACGGCGCCGCCGGCCGCGGAGTCGCCGGTTCCGTCGGAGCAGACATGGTTGACCGGCTATATCGATCTCGGCTACCGCTGGGTGACGGGAGTCTCCGGCAGCTTCGATACGTACCGCAGCGTTGTGGATCTCGGTTCCGGGCCCAAGATGCTGGGCACCGACTTCACGATCAAAGATCCCAAACACCGGCTTTTCGACGCCATCGATGTGCGCGCTTTCAACTGGGGCGACGATCCTTACTCGACGTTCCATCTCGACGCGAAAAAGGTGAAGCTCTACAACTTCTCCGTTGATTACCGCAACATCGCTTACTACAGTAATCTCCCGGCCTTCGCGGACCCGCTGATGGACATCAACGGCGTGATTCTGAACGAGCAGTCCCTCGATACCCATCAGAAGATGAGCGGCGCTCACCTCGACCTGTGGCCTGGCCGCTGGATCGTTCCTTATCTCGCTTTCGACCACGACGCGGATACGGGCTCCGGCATCGCAACGTTCGTTTCGAATGGCAACGAGTATCCGGTTTCCAGCCTGGCGCGCAACTCGACCAACAATTATCGCGGCGGAGTACGTCTCGAGCTTTCGCGCTTTCATATCACGCTGGAAGAAGGCGGAACGACTTTCAAGGACGATCAGCAACTCAACCAAAGTCCGGGGCAGGTGAACTATGGAAATTTCTTTACCCCGCTCCTGGGACAAACGCTGTATCTCACCGGACTCGGAGAAGCGTACGGAGTGCGCGGGAGCAGCATTTACAGCAGGGGCGTGCTTTCGGCGAACGTTACTTCCTGGCTCGATCTGTACGGTCAATTTCTCTACAGTCAGCCCGATTCCAATGTGAATTTTCAGGAGTTCTCGACAGGGACTCAGGTGCTGCTCAGCCAGGTGTTGTTCTATACGGGAGAGCAGAGTCTGGTTGCCGCGGAAGCAAAGCTGCCCCACACCTCGGGGAGCTTCGGCGGCGAGATCCGGCCTTTCCGGCGGCTCCGCGTTCTTCCCTCGTGGATGACGGACCGGATGCACACGAACGGTTCGAGCTCGACGCAACAAAACCTGACTGGCCTGGAAAATGGCGCGACGGGCTCGCTGGCTCTCGACAGCCTGCTCAGTTCCTCGCTGGTGACGAATTACAACCAGGCCGAGGTCAGGCTGATGTTCGACCTGACGTCGAAAATTACGCTGCGCGGCGGATACCGCTACGTGTGGGGCAACGCGAGCGATGTCGTTCTGCCTGTTTCGGGGCTCGGGTCTCTCGATCAGGGCAAGATCCGGCGCAACGTGGCGCTGGCAGGGGCGGTCTGGCGCCCATTTGAGAAGCTGTCGCTCAACGCCGATTTTGAAGGCGGATCGAGCGGGAGCACGTACTTCCGTACAAGCCTTTACGATTACCAGAAGGGGCGGGCGCTCGGAAGATATCGCATCTCGCCATCGTTCAGTCTCTCGGTGAATGCGAGCGTACTGCACAACCACAACCCGACGCCAGGGGTTAACTACGACTTCCTGGCCCACCAGGAATCCGCGTCGCTTCTCTGGTCGCCTTCGGGCGGCAAGTATTTGACTTTCGAGGGCAGTTACACGCGCTCGACCGTGCGATCGGATATCAATTATCTCGATCCGGAGTTTCTCACTCCCGAAACGTCGCTTTACGTGGACAACAGCCACACCGTGACCGCATTGATCGATCTGAAATTGCCCGGCGTGCTGGGTTACAAAACAAGATTAACGCTGGGGGGATCGGCATTTCTGTCTTCGGGCAGCAACCCGACCACGTTTTATCAGCCGACGGCGAAGATGGCAATCACGGTGAACAAGCACGTCGACTGGGTCAGCGAATGGCGTTACTATGGCTTCGCGGAAACCTTCTACCTTTACCAGAGCTTCCACGCGCAAATGGTTACTACCGGTGTGAGGATTTCCCGATGAACCGGATAATTCTGTTTGCGCTCTCCCCACTGTGCGTCGCGGTTTTGCAGGGCGCCGAGGTTTCCGCTGATTCGGCGCGCGGCGCGCAGGTGTTCGAGTCACAAGGGTGCGGCGGCTGCCATGCCCTGAACGGCGTTGGCCCGGCGATCGGCCCGGACCTGGGCCGTTTTGCGGATCAGGGGTTCACGCCGGCCTCGTTCGCCGCTACAATCTGGAACCACGCCCCCGCGATGTGGACCGAAGTGAGGTTGCGAAATTTCCCCCGCCCCGCAATGGACGAACAGCAGGCGGCCGATCTGTTCGCCTTTTTTAATTCCCTGCGCTTCTTCGAGCAGCCCGGCGACGCGGGACGAGGCAAGACGCTTTTCACGGCACTCAAGTGCGCCGAATGCCACGGCCTCACGGCGGTGAAGCTTGCGGACGCGAAACCGGTGAAAGAATGGACCGTGCCCGGCGATCCGCTCGCGCTCGTCGAAACCATGTGGAACCACTCAACCACCATGCGCGCGGAGATGACGCGTCAGAAGATTAAGCTGCCGCAGCTTACCGGGCAGCAATTGGCCGACCTGCTGGTTTATGTCCGGTCCGCGCAAGGGCTTACGCGGAGCAAAGGCGTGTTCCAGTCCGCATCGGCGGAAGAAGGAAAGGAATTGTTCGGATCGAAGGGATGCTCCGGCTGCCACACTGCGGAGACGCGCTTCTTTGCGATCGGCATGCGCGACGAAACGATCACGGATATTGCGGCGGACATGTGGAATCACGGCCTCGACATGAGTCTGAGAAATCAGGTTTTCGAGTCCGGTCAGA
>Ga0206810_1110_pt1 | contig 11581 bp, 11 predicted proteins | sample Alteio_BWOrgCont_56_FD_152889 | JGI IMG/M metagenome (GOLD analysis project Ga0206810, IMG submission 152889) | Enriched cells from forest soil in Barre Woods Harvard Forest LTER site, Petersham, Massachusetts, United States -... | ecosystem: Environmental > Terrestrial > Soil > Temperate forest >...
TTTACCTTAATTTCTGCCAGGATGTATCCGCGTGAACCGTAGAGCGTCTGAACCTGCCGCAGGTCGTTGGCCAGTTGAACCGTGTTGGCCGGTTGCCCGGCCTTGGCATGGAGGAACGGGTCGAGCTCGTCTTTGGAGATTGCTTTGTCTTCCGACCAATCCCAGTGCGTGACCTTGTACTGGATGCCGGGAGCGACCGGGAACGTGATGTCGACGTAAGTCGGGGGCTGTTTATTGTCGGTGGATTCCGCGGCTGCGGGTTTGACGACCTTGGGTTCCGGCTGGGCGCATGAAGCCTTCAAATATCCGCGCTCCCGGTAGAGGGGCAACAAAGAGTGCTCAACGAAGTTAGCCATGTAATCGCGGGAGTATTCGCGATCGGATAGTTTTTCTGCCGCAGCCTGGAGCAGGGGCAACTCCGCCGCTCCCGCGCCGGGAAACTGAGCCTGATGGATGCGAATGCTCACGCCGGCGACGCTATAGTCAATCGACTGGAGTCGCTCGTCCTTGCCTTCGGTGCGCGCATATTGGACGATGCCGGGGATCCCGTTCTCCACTAGCAGCGCTTGTAGAACGTCCGAGATCTGGTCAGGCAAGCGGCCGTTGGTGGGCAATTCTCCGTTAAAAAGAGGAACGCGTTCGTGCAGCTTCTGGTGCAGTCCTTCGTCGGTGAACCAGACGAAGTCGGCGAAGTGGGCGGGGACAAACTTGTCGGCGTCGGTGACCTGAAACTCCAGCCTGGTTCCGGCTGAGGAGTAGGTGTAGGTGAAGTTGATGACGCCGAATGCTCCGGTCTCGCCGAGCTGGCGGGCGGCTTTCTTGAAATCTTCCTCATGAGCGACGGTGCCGAGCGGCAATCCGCTGGCGGCTGCGACTTCCTGCTGGGTGAAGCGTTTGCTGCCGGTTACTTTGACTTCGATGAGTTTGTAGGAAGCTGGCGGTTTGACCTGAGCACTAGCCGAGAGGCAGAGCAGCAGGGAAGAGAGCACGAGGCGCGCGCGAAATGCTTGAGAGAATTGCTTCATCTACTTCGATCGGGACGCGATATGTCGCTGGATTTGTGCTTCTTGGCAATCTCGATGAAGGCGAGGGCGGCGCGGCTGAGGGCTTTATCTTTGCGGAAGACCAGGGCCAGGTCGCGGCGCAATTGCGCGTCGGCCATGGGAATTGCCAGCAGAAAGCCGGCGCGAACGTCCTCTTGTACGTTAGAACGGGCGATGAAGCCAACGCCCACGCCGGCGGCTACGAAGCGTTTTAGAAGTTCACTGGAATCAAGTTCCATACTGTAGTTCGGCTTCAACTTGCGCTCACGAAACAGGCCATCGAGAGCGTCGCGGGTGTGGCCGGCTTTGGGGAGGACTAGCGGATACTTGGCCAGATCTCCTACGGAAGCTGACTTCATTTTACCCAGCGGATGGTGCGGCGGGGCGATGATGACCAGCTCATCCTGATGGATGAGGACTACGGTGAGGCGGTTGTCTTTTACGGGGAGGGAAACTACGCCGAAATCGACGGAGTTGTCGGTGACTGACTCGAGAACTTTGGCGTAGTCGGCGCGCTTGATGTTGACCGAGACGTCGGGATACTGCTTCTTAAAGTCGGCGAAGACTTCGGGAAGAATGTGCAGGCAGGTGCCTTCGTTGGCGCCCACGGTGATGGCGCCGCGCGGGACGTGCTCCATTTCGGCGAGAGAGGTGAGCATGGCCTTGCGGGCGTCGAGGGTGTCCTGGGCGTATTTTTGGAAGGACTTGCCGGCGGCGGTGAGAGAGACCTTGCCGCCGGATCGGTCGAACAGCTTGGCGCCGACTTCGTCTTCCACGGCGCGAATCTGGGAGGAGATGGCGGGCTGAGTGCGGAAACGCTTCTCGGCCGCGCGGGAGAACGAGGCGTGGCGGGCTACTTCGAGGAAGGTTTGGAGTTGGTCGAAGTCCATGGGGCAGTGATCAGTGGCCAGTGGTCAGTGGCCAGTTCAAACCGGAGCGTAACCTGAAAGCGCTGCATTTGCCTTTGGCTGTCTTGCGAACCGAATTGTAGCAGGGCGGGTGGTAGCCTAAGACAGCCAAGGGTTCCAGTGCGCCAGCGGCCAGCTTCTCCCCGGAGTAATTTCGGGCTCGCTCGGCATCCAGTTCTCACTGAGTGCTATAGGCTCTTTTCATCAACCGCGCAGGAACAGACGTAACGTTGACACCCCTCAGCTGGAAGTTAACATCGTGCGAAGGGTCTGCGTCATGATGTGGAAGCGTACGGTAGCAGCAACTCTGGGCGCGATTGCGGCATTTGCAAGCCTCATTGCTTTTGCTTGCCCGATCGAGGGAGCAGAGTACGTCAGCAACCCCTTCTTGTTCGTTGTGTTCGGGCACGCCATCATGTGGTCGTTGGGGCTTGGTGCCGTGGGAGTAGGCATACGTCTTCTGCGATTTGCTTGGTCTGGCCGATACCGGCAAAGTAGCGGCTGGATGCGACAGATCGTTCTTGGGATAGGCTGCTTCTTCCCTGGATTTATGTTCTCGTTGCCGATCACGATGGTCTGGGCGGGTTACAGACGCGGAGCAGCAGGCGATGGAGTTAAAATCAGCTTTTACATTGGCGTCTTAGCCACAATCGTCTACTGGATCGTGCAGTTGAAGAAACCTAAAGCCCAGCGGCGGTCATGAGGATTCGCGCGCATCGCATTGACTACTCTTGGCGAAACATCGCGATAGCACTCATTGATCCTGGCGAGTTGCTTAAACACGGAAGCTACGAGGGCGGGCATCCGGGAAGCCGACGGATGGATCGTTACTTCAACTGTTTCTCAATTGCCGCGATCACTTCCTTCGAATCCGGCGTGACCGCGGGTTCGAAGCGCTGCACTACGTTGCCATTGCGGTCGACCAGGAACTTGGTGAAGTTCCACTTGATTTCCCCGGCTACGCTGGGCCCGGCATCTTTGGTGAGGTAGGCGTAGAGCGGAGCCTGGTCTGCGCCTTTGACTGAAATCTTTGAATACATGGGGAAGGTTACGCTGTATTTGCGGGAGCAGAAGGTTTTGATTTCTTCGTTGGTGCCAGGTTCTTGGGCTCCGAAATTGTTGGCAGGGAAGCCGAGGATGACGAAGCCCTGGTCCTTGTACTTTTCGTACGTTGCCTCGAGAGCGCTGTATTGAGGGGTGTAGCCGCATTGGCTGGCCACGTTGACGACCAGAACCACTTTGCCTTTGTAGTTGGCGAGCGGCGCGGGAGTGCCGTCGATGGAGTTGAGGGTGAAGGTGTAGATTCCCGAAGCCGCAAGCAATGATCCAGCCATAATCAGCAATGCTCCAGATAGAAGATAGCCACGAAACCTGCAGAGGAACTGAAGGAAGCGAGATTTCATTGATCACTCCTGACTGGACTTAGGCTCGGAAGAGTGAGAATACCGGTCGCGACGGGACGCCGCAAGCCAGCAAATTGTAAAATCTTTGTCTCGTTCAAGCGGTGGTGCTGAGGGACGCCGGCTTCGCTGTCTGTTTCACGATTCTGTCCACCAGTTTGAGGGCCTTCGCTGAATCGACTGGAACAGGCTCATGGTGAGTCGCGTCGATCAAGCCTTCCTCGACCGCGTCGAGGGCCTGACCGGAGCGTTCCAATACGGCTAAGAGATATTTTTGGGCGATGGGACGGTCGGCGGGGTGAATGAGATCCCACCAGCGGCGAATGGACTCCTGGACTTCAACCTCTGTCTTTTCGCCGACGACCAAGGCGTCGATTAACCGATACACCTTGCTCTTGATGGCCTGATACGAGACAGAAACTTCCTGGGGCATGGGCTTTCGGAACTTTTGCTGTTGCCAAGTAAGCAATCGGCCAGCCAAACCGTAGATGATTGCACCGTAAGTCCTTTCGACTGGTAGGCCTCTGTGCAAATCCTACGAATGGAATAAATCTAAATCTTGGATATGAAATCTGGAAGGTGCGACAGCGATGTATTTCGTTCCCCGGATACGTATTTCGGAATCGATTTCCTGTAGGCCTGTGCCCTATGGCGATCCGAGCTAAATCGTTAGTACCGCCAGCAGGTTACAATGTTCCGCTCCCGTTCGTCCCTCACAGCTGACCCTAAAGGTCAGTGAGAATTTCGATGGGAGTTGCGACCACGTGGGCGGTGGCCATTAGGCTTTTCGTCAAAGGAAAACAAAATTCTGGAGGCTGGATGAAAACGTTGGTGTGGATACTTGCATTTCTTTTATCGATTTCGGCTTTGGGCAGAGCACAGAGTGCAGCGCCTGCGAGCAACACGCAGGATGCAGCGTCCCAGCCCAGAATGTTTTTTCCTAAAGACATGTTCTGGGGATGGGCACAATTTGATCTGGCGCCTCCACATAACGAAATCGACCCCAACCTCTGCGCCGGAAACGCGGGACAATATGGCGGGGCGAACGCGCCCTGCAGCATGTTTGCGCGCTATATGTTGTCAGGCATGCTCGAGGTTCGTCCCTTTGGGCGGGGGGAGTTGCGGCGGTTGATGGTGTTTGGGGCGCCTTCCTTCCTGTTTGGCAAAACTATTCCGCAGACGCTATACACCTGGTCGCCCGATGCGATTGGCATTGAGCACTCGTGGGGCGGGGGAGTCTACATCGGGAAGGGATTTGAGTTTCGCGTGACCCAACACTTTCTGTTTGATCGTCTGGGGGCGCGCGACACTAATCTGGGCGTGGCCGATCTCGGCAACAACGGGCCCTGGGGACGCTACATGACTGTGGGCGTGCGCAAGTCTTTTGGGACGCGACGGTGGTGATGGCGGTCACACAAATACGCTGTGACGCAGGAATTGGTTAGTGTGGGTCCAACGAGGTATTCTCTATAAATCGTATTTCTCTACAACCAAAGTTTTCGTGTGGCGGGCGGAAAATTCATGGGAGGCTCAGGAATGGCGAGTACTTTTAACGGTGCAGCGGTACCCTCCGACGGCAAGAAGATCGGCTATACGGCGGGGAAGTATGAAGTGCCGGATAATCCGATCGTTCCGTTTATCGAAGGTGATGGAACGGGACGCGACATCTGGAAGGCGTCGCGGCGCGTGTTCGACGCGGCGGTGGAGAAAGCCTACAAGGGCAAACGCCGCGTGGCCTGGTACGAGGTGTTTGCTGGAGAGAAGGCCAAAGCAAAGTTCGATACCTGGCTGCCCGATGACACGGTTGCCGCCATTCGCGAATTTCGCGTCGCGATCAAAGGTCCGCTGACCACGCCAGTCGGCGGCGGCATTCGATCGCTCAATGTCGCGCTGCGCCAGATTCTCGACCTCTACTGCTGTGTGCGTCCGGTGAAGTACTACAAGGGCGTGCCTTCGCCGGTAAAGAATCCCGAGCGCATGGATGTCGTCATTTACCGTGAGAATACTGAAGACGTATATGCGGGTATCGAGTGGGAAGAGGGAACTGCCGAGTGCGCGAAGCTAATCGAGTTTCTCAACAAAGATATGCTGAAGGGCGGCAAGAAGCAGGTGCGGCTGGATTCGGGCGTGGGCATCAAGCCAATCTCCGTGACTGGAACCAAGCGCCTGGTGCGGATGGCGATTCGCCATGCGCTCGAGACTGGCCGCAAGAGCGTGACCCTGGTGCACAAGGGCAACATTCAGAAGTTCACCGAGGGCGCGTTCCGCAAGTGGGGATATGAACTGGCTGCCGACGAATTTCGGGACCAGGTAATCACCGAGCGCGAGAGCTGGATTGTCGACAACAAGGACAAGAATCCGAACCTGACCGTGGCGCAGAATGCCGAGCTGGTTGAGCCGGGGATGGAATTTGCTCCGCCCGCGTTTCGCCAAGCGGTGGAGCAGGAAGTTAAAGACGTACTGGACCGCATCTATGCCACGCACGGCAAGGGCCAGTGGAAGAAGAAAATCATGATCAATGACCGCATTGCCGATTCGATCTTTCAGCAGGTGGTGACCCGGGCGGATGAATACTCGGTGCTCGCTTGCCCTAACCTGAACGGCGATTACATTTCTGACGCTTGCGCGGCGCAGGTGGGCGGGCTGGGGATTGCTCCTGGAGCGAATATTGGCGATGGCTACGCTATCTTCGAGGCGACGCACGGAACGGCTCCGAAGTACGCCGACAAGGATGTGATCAATCCTGGGTCGGTGATGCTGTCCGGCGTCATGATGTTCCGCTTTCTGGGATGGAACGAAGCTGCCGATCTGATCGAGGGCGGGATGGAGCGAACGATTCTCCAGAAGAAAGTTACGTACGATTTTGAGAGGCTGATGGAAGGCGCCACCAAGGTCAAGACCAGCCAGTTTGCCGACTCCATTATTGAGAATATGGGCGCGGCGGTGCTGGTGTAGACGAGATCAAAGTCTCAAACGCAGGGGACACAGAGGGGCACGAGGTAAATCGTTTTTCAGTAATTCGATCAGTGTTCACGGGAGATCTACCCTGTGTGACTCTGTGCCCTCTGTGTTAAAGGCTTGAGCGTCTCATAGAAAGGACTCATACATGCGCAAGAAAGTAACCATTGTAGGTTCCGGAAACGTTGGAGCAACCGCGGCTCACTGGATTGCCTCGAAGGAACTGGCTGATGTCGTCCTCATCGACATTATTGAAGGCGTGCCGCAGGGCAAGGCCCTGGATTTGCTCGAAGCAATGCCCATCGAGAAACGCGACTCTTACATTAGCGGCACGAACGACTATAAAGACACGGCGAACTCTGACATCGTGGTCATCACCGCGGGCATTCCGCGCAAGCCGGGGATGAGCCGCGACGATTTGCTGAACACCAATTACGGCATCATGAAGGCCGTAGTGGGCGAGGTCGCGAAGTATTCGCCGGATTGCATTCTGATTATTGTGTCGAATCCGCTGGATGCCATGGCGCAGGCGGCTTACAAGTTGAGCGGATTTCCGCGCGAGCGCGTGGTCGGCATGGCGGGCGTACTCGATTCGGCGCGGTTTCGAGCGTTCATCGCGGACGAATTGAAGGTCAGCGTGGAGAATGTGACCGCGTTTGTGCTAGGTGGACATGGCGACACGATGGTTCCCCTTCCGCGCTATTCCACGGTCGCGGGCATTCCGATCACTGAGTTGATCGAGAAGTCTCGGCTTGAGGCTTTAGTGCAGCGCACGCGGGACGGCGGAGCGGAGATTGTGAAGTATCTGAAGAGTGGCTCGGCTTATTACGCACCGTCCGCAGCAGCGACCGAGATGGTTGAGGCGATTCTTAAGGACAAGAAAAAGATCCTGCCATGCGCTGCGTACTTGCAGGGTGAGTACGGGATCAGCGGGCTCTACGTGGGCGTGCCGGTGAAGCTGGGCGCGAAGGGGATTGAACAGATTATCGAGATCAAGCTTACTGCTGAAGAGAAGGCCGGGCTTGATAAGAGTGCGGCGGCGGTGAAGGAGTTGTGCGGGGTGATCGGGGTCTGACCACGCCCTTCGGCGGCTGAAATCAGGGAGGGAAAAATGGATGGAAGGGCACGACCGAACGTCGTGCCTTCCCGATCCCATCCCATTTAGTGCGAAGGTCTGCCTACACTTTCTCGATCGTCACCTTCTTCACCACTACATCCTTGTTCGGCCGATCGTTGCGCGCGCGCGGGACTTCGGAAATCTTCTTGACGATATCCTGACCTTCGATGACCTCGCCGAAGATTGTGTGCTTGCCCGTCAGCCATGTTGTGGGCGCGACGGTGATAAAGAATTGCGAGCCGTTGGTGTTGGGGCCGGCGTTGGCCATTGCCAGCTTGCCCGCTTTGTCGAGCTTGTGCGGCGAGCCTTTGGTTTCGTCTTCGAACTGGTAGCCGGGGCCTCCCATGCCGGTACCTTGCGGATCGCCGCCCTGGATCATGAAGTCGGGGATCACGCGATGGAAAATCGTGCCGTCGTAAAGGCGGTCATTGGATTTCTTGCGAGTCGAGGGATGCGTCCACTCGCGCTTGCCTTCGGCGAGATCCACAAAGTTGGCTACGGTTTTGGGCGCATCTTTTTCGAAAAGGCGGCAAACGATGTTGCCTTCGCTGGTTTCAAACGTGGCGTAGAGTCCGGGTTGGCGAGTCATGGAGTCCTTTCAATCGTTGGTGGTTGCTGGCTACCGCGGACAGCCAAGGCGGCTGTCCTTACATGTGTCAATTCTGACTTGCTGCTGGTTTCGGCGCAGACGCTGCGGGTTTAGCCGCGGGCACTCTGTGAACAATCGTGATGTGAATAATCTTCACTGGGCGGAAGGGACGGTCATTCATCGGGTCAGTCGCCATGTGCGCGATCTGCTTCACCAGAGCTACGCTCGCTTCGTCGCACTGGCCGAAGATGGTGTAGTGTCCGTTCAGCATGGACGCGTGTTGACCTGTGAGTGCTTCCTCCATAATGAAGAACTGCGATCCGTTGGTATCAGGACCGGAGTTGGCGTAGGCGAGACGGCCCGGCTTATCGAACAGTAAGTCAGGGGAAACTTCGTTTTTGAAATCAATCCCTATCTCGCCCGTTCCGTCGCCCTTAGGATCGCCGCCCTGGATCATGAAGCCGGCGATCACGCGATGAAAAATTGTGCCATCGTAGAGTGGCACGCCGTGCTTGGTCGCTCCGCTGACGGGATTCTTCCAGTCCTTGGTTCCGGTGGCGAGGCCGATGAAATTCGCGACTCCGATCGGGGCTTTGTCCGGAAACAGAGTACACGTCAACTTGCCCACCGAGGTGTCGATGATCGCGGTGGGTGTGCCGGCTGCCGCATGGTGAACGGGCGGCTTGGCCGGAGCTGGTTTGGCTCCATCTGCGGCCTGTGGGCTTGATTGCGCCCAGACACCCAGCGTAGACATTGAAAGCAGCGCGCAAACTATAAAAGCATTACGCATGATTGCTCCTTGCACGTGCACGGACGTGTCCGCAGTGGTTTATCAGCAACGCTGGATTGTACTGTGGCGTTGCAACGTTGCATTGTACGACAGAGAAGCCCGCGAGCGCTGGTGTTAATGGGACTGCATGTCGCGGCTGACGGCCTCGACCTGGCGGAAGACTCGCAGAATATTTCCGCCGAGAATTTTCTTGATGTCGTCAGCGCTGTATCCGCGATCGAGCAGGGCTTGCGTAATCTTTGGCAGGTCGGCGGCAGAATCCATCCCCTTAGGCGTGGCTCCGCCTACGCCGTCGAAGTCAGAGCCCAGGCCAACGTGATCGACCCCGGCGACTTTCGCGATGTGATCAATGTGGTCAATCAAAACCTTGAAAGGCGGCCGCGGAAGTTTGGCCGTCCACTCACGTTCGATGCGGTCCGTATCCAGGTAGGTGACGGTCTGCCCGTCAGCTTTCTTTTTTGCGACGAAGGCTGCGACGGCCGCGTCACGATCCTTGGCTTGAGCTCTGGAGGCATCCCAATAGCTCTGATCGTCGAAGCCGGAGAAGAAGTTCACTTGCACGACGCCGCCATTCTTGGCGACCGCGCGAAGCATGTCGTCCGTCATGTTTCGCGGCGCGTCGACCAGGGCACGCGCCGAAGAATGCGAGGCGATCACGGGAGCTTTTGTGGTCGCGATCGCGTCCCAGAAAGTTTTGTCGGCGACGTGTGAAATATCTACCATCATTCCGAGGCGATTCATTTCGAGCACGACCTGCTTCCCAAAATCGGTGAGACCGTTGTGGTGCTCGACTTTTGGGTCATTGATGTCGCCGGAGGAATCAGCCCATTCGTTGGTGTTCGACCAGGAGAGAGTCATGTAGCGCACGCCGAGGCGATAGTAATCGCGCAGCAGGTGCATGTCGTTCTCGATCGAGTGGCCACCTTCGATGCCCATCAGTGCGGCGAGTTTGTGTTCTTTGTGCGCGCGCTCGATGTCGGCCACGGAAAAAGCCATCATCATGCGGTCGGGATGCCGCGCGGCCTGCTCGTAGACCGAGTCTATGAGGTCGAATGTGTGTTTAGCGAAGTGGCCCTCGTTAGTCCCGGGGTCAACCCAGATGGAGAAGAACTCCGCGCCCAGATTGCCGCGGTGGGCTTTATCGAGGCTGATGTGCCCGGTGTCGCCGGGATCGGTCGAGCCGATGTCGAAGCCTTCGTCGAGAAAACGCTGTGGCGTGTCGGCGTGGGTGTCAACGACGATGGCGGACTCCTGAATCGCGCGAGCTTTGTCGCTGACGGTTATGTCCGCCGGGTTTGCGGCTTGGGCAACCGCAGAGGAAGCGGTAAGAGCCAGGCACGAGAAGAAGAGCATTCTGAAATGAGTCATATATATGGCGCGCGGCGGATAAAACTGCGGGCAAGTCCACGATTGTATAGGCCCCGACGCGCGGAGCAAAGCACGATTCGCGAATAACGATTAGCGCAGAGCTGCCCGGCCTTGCTCGATGCAGACTGGCAGCGCTTGACCAGTGTCGATCACGGTTTTAGGTAAGGTGATGGCTTCGAAGCGTGATCTCACTTCAAGGTAGAGCTGGAAGTTGCGGTTGCCAGCAGGATGAGCCCCCGAGGAAGCCTGCTCCTCAATCCGTTGCCGCGCCAATTCCTCGGCGCATACGCACTCGAGGATGCGCCAGCTCTGGTGCAGCGCGGCGGCGGCGTTTACGACGTTGTCGACCTGGTATCGGCGAGAGAACGTCCGCCATCCAGAAAGATGAAACGGTTGGGATCTCGCTGCAAGAGCTGGCCCGCGGTTTCAATCATGAGGTGCAGGCAGAAGTCATCCTGCCAGGAAGAGTATTCGATTTCATCGGCGGAGAAAAGCGCGTGCCGGACCTCGTCTTTATTCAGCACCCGGCTGCCCAGGCGACTAGCTAGTTCGCGGGCGAGCGTCGTCTTGCCGGTGCCAGGAAGGCCGGCCATCAGAACGATCATGATCCATTAAAGCACGCTCGATGTTCCGCCTATGAATCTCGGTGAGGAGCAGATTCATCCATTGTCTAGCGCTACTCACAACTCAAGGGAGGGATAGATGCCACTGGTTCGAATCTCGCTACGCGAAGGCAAAACGGAAGAATATAGAAAGGCTCTGGCGGATGGCGTGCACCGAGCGTTGGTGGAGGCCATGGATGCGCCTGCGCAGGATCGGTTCCAGGTGATCACTGAGCATCCCGCGGGCGGTCTCATCTATGATCCCGCACACAGTGGGCGAACACTACCGTGGTCTTCGCTCGCCAGCTTTACAACATGCTGCAGCTGTCGCGGGTGATTGCGCAAGGCGCGCGGTTGCGCGACGAATCGCGCGGCGCGCACTACAAGCCAGACTTCCCCGACCGCGACGACAAGAATTGGCTGAAGACGACGAAAGCATATTTCGCGCCGGATGCCGACGAGCCGAAGTTTGAGTTCGAGCCGGTGGATGTGTCGCTAATTCCGCCGCGGCCGAGGAAATATGACGCGGTCAAGTGATTGCTATGTTTGACGAAATTCCAAGGCCGAGCAAGGAGCACGTGTTACGTAAACAGGCATGGTTTTGGGTGGGACTATCTGTCCTGTGGCTGTTGATCGGAGTGACTAAAATCGCGAGGCATCGGGACCTCGGATGGCCGATCGTTGTGGCGTGGACCTTTGGCCTGTTGATATGGATCTGGCGACTCATCGCCTCGTATCGAGACGAGGCTCAAAAGGACACAAACTGAGAATCTGTAATGTCTAACAAATCCGTCATCATCAAGATC
>Ga0206810_1093_pt1 | contig 11571 bp, 13 predicted proteins | sample Alteio_BWOrgCont_56_FD_152889 | JGI IMG/M metagenome (GOLD analysis project Ga0206810, IMG submission 152889) | Enriched cells from forest soil in Barre Woods Harvard Forest LTER site, Petersham, Massachusetts, United States -... | ecosystem: Environmental > Terrestrial > Soil > Temperate forest >...
AGATTTTGCAGCACTCCTTTGACTGTATGAAAATCTATTTGCTTGGCTTGATCATTCGTTTGCCACAGGCTAAGTTGCGAGTTACCGGACAATATACCGGACACTTTAAGTTCTTCTCTGGCAGGATAGGTCGATGGCTTTTGATTTGCGGTGTCGTTCTTGAAATATACGTTACCAATTTCAAATAACCAGACATCTTTCTGGGAACGATCACGATTGTATTTTAGAGCCTGGATTAGTCCGGACAATAGGCTTTGTCTCATGACTTGATGCTCTTTGGATAGCGGGTTACGCATTTGGATTAGTCTTTTGCCGTCTTCCGGTGCAAAAAGTTGAGATGCTGATGCTGTACCGTTGGTTTCGGCTATGCTAGGTACTAAGCTGCTGGTATAAGCTTCGCAGAAGCCTTGCCCGATCAAAGATTGTCTAATGGTAGCGTCTATGTTTTCAGGCATTTGGGATAGAGCAAAAAACGAAGGCGTGCTGTCTTTGATATTGTCGTATCCGTAAAGCCGGCAAACTTCTTCGATTAGATCGATTTCTCTTTGTACGTCAGTACGTCTGAAAGAAGGGACAGAAAATGTCAGTTTATCTGCGGCTGAAGCGGTAGCCACAAAGCCGAGGCGACCAAGCAAATTCTTTATTTCTTCAGCAGATAAATCCAAATCCAGATAACGTTTTACTTGCGGCAGGCGTAAGTCGACATGCAAGGGAGGATGTTCAGCTTGTCCACCAGCGATCAATGATCCAACTTTTACTGGACCGTCGCCAGTACAGTATTTGGCAATTAAATACGCAGCTCTATGCGATGCCTGTTTAGTGGTTGCTGAATCGACACCGCGTTCAAAGCGCAATCCTGATTCACTGCTTAGTCCAAGCAAGCGACTTGTGCGACGCACTTGGGCAGGGTTAAAACTAGCAGCTTCTAAGGCTATATTCTTGGTGTCGTCACGAATTTCGGTGTTTGCTCCGCCCATTACGGGCATACCGATAACTTTTTCCGTATCGGAGATAATCAATGTTTCATCCGTTAAGATACGTTCTTTACCGTCGAGAGTCGTGTATTTCTCTCCATTTTTGCCGCGACGAACATGAAATTTGCCAGCGGTTACATAGCGAGCATCATAGGCATGCATGGGTTGTCCCCATTCATGCATGACATAGTTTGTGATATCGACCAGATTATTGACCGAACGAGTACCGACTGCTGCCAGACGCCGAATAATAAATGACGGTGCTGGACCGACTTTAACATTAGTCAGAGCACGAATAGAAAAATATTCACAGTCTTTGGCATTATCAATATGTACTGTAAAAGGGTTTTTTTCGCCGGCAGCGTTTTCAACCAGTTGCCATTCCGGTTCGCGTAAAGGTCTTTGAAAAAGGGCTGCCACCTCACGCGCCATACCTCTGACACAAACAGCATCGCCTCGATTAGAACGACTGCCCACCGTGAGGACATAGTCTTTGTTTAGGGACAAAATATTGCGGATGTCTTCTCCGAGGTGATTAGCAATGGCTCGGTCTAAAACCATAATACCGTCTTCTTCTGCACCATATGTAATGCCAAGCTCTGAGGCAGCACAAATCATACCGTTTGAGCGCACACCACGTTTTTCCACTACGGTGATCGGAAAAGCTGTGCCATCGTGGCGATTGATTACTACTGATCCTGGTAAAGCAACTGGCACTCTTTGTCCAATAACAAGGTTTTGAGCACCACAAACAATTTCCAGAGGTTCTTGTTGGTCATCAACCTTAACCTTGGTCATGCGCATTTTGGTTACTTTTGGATCCGGATGAGCTTGTAAATCAACAATTTCGCCAACAATAACAGGACCGGTAATATCGGCGCCAAAAGATTCGATACCTTCAACTTCAAAGGCACCCATAGTCATTTTTTCAGCAAGAAGTTCAGGTGTAATACCTGAAAGATTTACGTAATCTGTTAACCAGTCAAAGGATAGTTTCATAGATCTTCAATACCTAAAATTGTTCCAGAAAGCGCACGTCATTGTTGTAAAAGTGACGAATATCTGTAACGCCGTATTTCAACATTGCCAGTCGTTCTACACCCATACCAAAGGCGAAGCCGTTCCAAATTTCGGGATCGATATTTAGTCCTTTTAAAACATTAGGATCGACTGTACCGCAGCCAAGTAATTCCAGCCAGCCTTTGTTGCCACAAGTGCGGCAGCCGGAGCCATTGCAGAACGGACATTCACTATCTAATTCGGCACTTGGCTCAGTAAAAGGAAAGAAATCAGGACGGAAGCGAGTCTTAAGCGGTTTGCCAAAATATAAGCGGATAAAGTGATTGAGAGTGCCTTTTAATTGACCAAAGGTAACGTCGCGATCAACAAGCAGTCCTTCTACTTGATGAAACATTGGGAATTTGCGAGCATTTATTTCTTCGTTGCGATAGACCCGGCCTGGAAATATTGCCCTAATCGGGGGAGCACAAGTTTCCATGGTTCGCACTTGAACGCTTGAAGTATGGCAGCGCAAAACAACGGCAGGACCAGCTCTATCAATGTTTGTATAGAACGTATCTTGTTCATCACGAGAAGGATGATCTGGCGGAAAGTTGAGGGCATCAAAATTATAATATTCAGTTTCTACCTCCGGTCCAAGCATGGGTGTGAAACCCATACTGAGAAAAATCTGTTCGATTTCGTTCAGTGTTTGCGTCAGTGGATGGATATGACCAAGCTTTTTAGCGCGACCAGGTAATGTGACATCGATTTTTTCTGTCTGCAGTTTGCGCTCTAATTCTTGTTGATCAAGAAAGGTTTTTCGCTCTAAATATAAAGCTTCCAGGTTTTCTTTGACCTTATTGGCCAATTGTCCGATGCGCGGACGATCTTCTTTCTCTATCTGGGATAGAGCACGCAAAATACCGGTTAATGCGCCTTTTTGACCAAGAAATTCTTGGCGGATTGCTTCAATTTGGGCATGCGCGTTAGCATCAGCAAGGGATTTGCTTGCTGTTCGCTCGAATTCAATCAACTGTTGCTCAAGTTCTATGACCTGCGTCATATTTTTATTAGATCTGCTATGAGTTAAACGCCCGAATCGGACTCTTTAGAGTAACAGATTGAGAATAAGTTTGTAGAAAGCCTAGATTTTTGTATCGCTCTTTTCTGATTACCATTTAGAATGGGCGTTTATAACTCGAAGGCAGTGTTCTTCGTAAAAGCCTAATTGGCGCCCTCTAAATGATTTATTTAGAACCAGGAGACTTAATTGGCCAAGACTAAACCAGGAAAAAAACAAAAAAATATTCCCACCACGCGTGTATCGGTAATTATTGTGGAGAATGAAAAAATTTTACTGGTTAAGCACCGCAAGGGCAGCCGCCTTTATTGGGTATTGCCTGGTGGAAGGCTAGAATATGGTGAGACCTTTATTGATTGTGCTGTACGAGAGCTGCAGGAGGAGACTGGGCTTAATGTACAACCTGAAAAATTTCTTTTCTTATCAGAAGCGATTGCACCTGACCGTTCACGGCATATTGTCAATGTCTATTTGAAAGCGAAAGTTATAGGCGGCAAATTGCGTCTAGGTAATGAGCCAGTTTTGGCAGGGCTTGATTTCTTGCCCTTATCTGAATTGGAACAGATTACCCTTTTCCCGCCAGTGGGAAAAACAATATTGGAGAATCTTAGCAATGGTAAGCCCCAGCCGGGTATGCAATATCTTGGCAATCTATGGGTGTAAGAAGTTTTTTTGCTAGGAAATTAATTTAGGTACAAATAACTGAGGAAAAAAGAATGAAACAACAAAAAGGGTTTAAAAGAGCAGCGAAAGTAGCTACTCGTAAAAAAAAGCTTAAGGAAAAAGCTAAGCTGACCCAGGCACGTCGAGTCGTGCGTAAAGCTGAATTAAAAGCAAAAGAAGAGAAGGAAAAAGAATAAGACTCAATATAGTCATCATACAATCCCCAGGCCTAGTCGGTAATTCGATAATACAGCAACCCTCTGTTAAAGGTTTTCAAGCCCGATAACCCCAAGGATATACCCATATGGAGATGAGGAGTGGCCGAGTGGCATGAACGGGTCGATTGCATCGACCCGTTCATATAGCGGACGCATGCAATGCGCCCCTACAAAAATCCTGTGCGGGCTTGCTGCTACTGTTCTAGCCGAGGCAGCGCTTTAATAAGGAAGCAGCACGAGATACAGCGGGAGCGAAGCGCGGCGAGGAGCCGTGCGAAGTGAAGCGTGGATACGCGCGTACGAGACGAGGGAACCGAGCCGAGGCAGCGCTTTAATAAAGATCCTCCCCATATGAATAGATCATTGGCCCAATTTGTATTCGATCTCCAATTTCAATCTTTAGCTTGTTTAGTTCATCTATGACGCCCATAGAGCGCATTATTTTAGCGAAGTGGTGGATTGACTCTGGGCTCTTGGGGTCAACTACCTGAGCGTGTTTTAGGATACGGTCACCGTAAATGCAGAAACCGCCTTTTATGCGGGAGACCTGAAAATCATTATTAGAGCGATCAGTAGCTTTGTCATCGGCAGTCCATGTTCTTCCTTTAGGTTCTGCTTGTGTGTCCGCATCTTCTGTTGATAGCGACTGTGCTAGTTCGGTGGATCTATTCGACAGTCGCTGTTCTAGTAAGGTCAGTAAATCTTTGGTTCCGGCGCGGGTCAATCCAGAAATAGCGATCATTGTTTTTTGAGGAAATGCTTTGCGGAGCTGTTCTTCAATGGCTATAGTTTCGTCTTTAGTGAGAAGATCCATTTTGTTGATGGCGATAATCTGTTCTTTAGCAAATAAATCATCATTGAAATCTTTTAGTTCCTTGTCGATAGTCTGAATATCGGCGATTGGATTTTCACTGGTTGTATCGACCAGATGTACCAATATCAATGTGCGTTCAATATGGCGTAAGAAATTATGTCCAAGCCCAGCTCCCTGACTAGCTCCAGCAATTAATCCAGGTATATCGGCAATAACAAATGATTGTCTATGATCGCTAACTACTGTACCTAAATTAGGTTCGAGCGTAGAAAAAGGATAATCAGCAATTTTTGGCTTGGCTCGTGTCAAAGCAGCAAGCAAGGTCGATTTGCCCGCATTAGGCAAACCAATTAAGCCGACATCGGCTAGTAACTTGAGCTCTAAGATCAATGTGCGTTTAATGCCAGATTCGCCCGGTTCGCAAAAATATGGTGCCCTTAAGGTTGGCGTAGCAAAGGCAGCATTGCCGCGGCCGCCCCGTCCGCCGGCAGCGACAAGGACTCGATCATGATCGTGTTCCAGGTCAGCTATGACTTGATTTGATTGAGCATCTTTAATTACTGTGCCAATCGGCACCTTGAGAATTAGGTCTTTACCGCTTTTACCATCCCGCTTACTACCGCCGCCGCGGTCACCATTTTGGGCGGCAAATTTATTTTGATATTTAAATTCAGAAAGCGTACTCAAATCGTTGGTAGCTTCTAAATAAATGCTACCGCCGCGTCCACCATTACCTCCAGCTGGTCCGCCATTGGGTTCATATTTTTCCCGTCTCCAGCCAATAAGACCATTGCCCCCGTCACCGGAAGCAATTTCAATTTGAGCGTAATCAATAAACTGAGACATAGAGCCTATGGATAGCCACAGATGTAATGTAGCATATTGAACCGAATCAGCCAGCCTTTGTTCCTGTTTGCCCTTACCGCATTAAGCTTAAATTCAGTGTATATTATGGATTGTCGCCGTCTGCAAAGATCCTATTGCGTGAGATGAAGGTGATCCAACGAGATTTCAGGGCTAAGCCTATAGACAGTCCAATCGAGGCAATAAAAATCAAGCCTCCACTCAAATGGGCTGGCGGTAAAAGATGGTTGTTGCCCCATTTACGTTTGATCTGGCAAGAGCATAAACATAGACGTTTAGTAGAACCATTCTGCGGCGGATTGGCAATAGCAATCGGGCTCGTTCCTGATCGGGCTTTGCTTAATGATATCAACATTCATGCTATTAACTTTTATCGCTGGTTGCAGAAAGGAATGGTGATTAGCCAAAAAACGTACAATGAGGAAGCGTTTTACTATCGTAGTCGAGAGCTTTTCAATAATCTGATTGTCTCCGGCAAAGAAAAGAGCCAAGAGGCAGCTGCGCTTTTTTATTATCTTAATCGCACTGGCTATAACGGCTTGTGCCGCTTTAATAGACAAGGGCATTTCAATGTGCCTTTTGGACGCTACAAAACAATTAATTATGTGGATAACTTTTTGTCTTATAAAAGAATCATTGAGGGCTGGCAGTTCGTCAGTCAAGATTTCGAGACAATAAAATTGGAAACAAATGATTTTATTTATGCTGATCCCCCTTATGACGTTCAGTTTACACAATACGCAAAGGAAGACTTCCGTTGGCAAGATCAAGTAAGACTAGCCCAGTGGTTGATGCGATATCCTGGTCCGGTTGTATTATCCAATCAAGCGACGCCAAGAATAGTGGCTCTTTATCAAGAGCTCGGTTTTCAATTACAATTTCTTGATGCGCCGCGGATGATTAGCTGCACTGGAAATCGGACAAAAGCCAGGGAAGTGTTGGCCGTAAAGGGAATTTGAAATAATATCGGTTTTATTTTGCTCAAAAATGAACTTTTTAATTCTCTCTGTCGTTATTACTGGTAAATTACTGAAAGGAAATTGATAGTAGTCAATTTTAATTTTGTTCTGTTGGAGGTACCCTATGGAAGAAAAAAAAATTAGTGTTCACGAAAAACCACGTGGTGAAAACGTTTACGTTTATGTGAATGAATACAAAGGCACAACATATCTGCACATTCGCGAGTGGTACCTTGATGCCGACAAGGAAGAAAAGCCCACCAAAAAAGGAGTTACTTTGCCATTGGATAAAGTTGATGCTCTGCGCAAAGCTTTAGATGAAGTGATGGCAGAAGCGCAGGCAGGCAAGTAATTAATCTGATGTTCTTTTTTAAAAGTTTGATTGGTTTGCGCTCATTCATTCTCAGTACCGGCCTTTTTATTCTAGGCAGCGGGTTAATGCAGCCTGCTTGGGCAACGATCAGCGTGTCTGATTCTGCACCTAAACAGGGTGAAACAATTGAAGTGACGTGGCAGCCTGGTGACGGGCATAGTACTTTGGATTATGAAGTTAGCCCGCATACAGCAGTGACTTTTAATGGTGCTAACTGCCGATTATTTCCATCTACTGCAAATCCGGGCAGCTATCATTGTTTAGTTGCTATTCCGGCTACTCTATCTCCAGGGAAATATCCGCTTGCTATTTTGCAACAAAAAACCATGCTTAAAGTTATGGATGCTAAATTTCCTGTTCAACACCTGAGTTTGCCTAAGTCAAAAAATAATTTTATTATGTCAGCTGGTGAAGAGAAAACGATGGATGATACTAAGGCAGTCCTAACTGCTGAGCGTTTATGGCAAGGCAAATTTGTCAAACCGTGTCAGGCTAGGGTTTCCGCACAATTTGGCATTAGACGTGTAGTGAACGGTACACTTTTGCAGGACTATTTTCATTCCGGAATGGACTTTGCTGGTTCGTTGGGTCAGCCGGTATTGGCCTGTGCAGATGGGCAAGTAGTACTAGCTCATAGAGGCTTTAAGCTGCATGGTAATGTGGTGGGTATCGATCATGGTCAGGGAATAATTACCATCTATATTCATTTGCAAAAAATCATTGTCAAAGAAGGAGATCTTGTTAGCGCCGGCCAACAAATTGGTAATGTGGGAGCAACCGGGCGAGCTAATGGGCCTCATCTCCATCTGAGTCTTTATGTAAATCAAACAGCGGCTAACCCTTTGCCATGGTTTAGCAAAGCCTTTTAGCGACAATATAGGCGCTTTGAGGATTTAAGCTTTTTATTGCTTAGGTAATTGGTACGGTAGTGCAACCCGGTAAAGTTCGTTAGCTGATTTTTCATACTTGCTAATAATTTTGTCCATGGCGCCACTATTAATTACTTCTTCCAATACTGTATCGATCATGGCCTTGAATTCAAATTCACCGCGATTGAACATCCAGCAATTAGGAAAAACACGAATTGGTTTACCGTCACTAATATTTTCAATGCTGTTCGGATTATTGCGTAAATATTGATCGGCAATGATCTGCTCAAGAAGAGCTATGTCAGCCTTGCCTGAGGCTATATTGAGTGATACTTGAGAATAATCGGTCATTTGCGGCATGGATAAGCGGCTGGACTTCGGAAAGTCAGCGTCTGCTACTACTTGAGCAGTTTCACCATCTATGGTGACAATCTTTACTTTGGGCGAATTGATTTTTTCAAGCTGACCTTTATATCGATGATCTCCTTTGCGAGCAAAAACAAAAATTGGACTATAAAACAATGGTTTGCTGAAGCTCATTAATTTGGCGCGATTAGCATTGGTCCAAACTAATGATGCAACTAAGTCATAGCGTCCGGTCTGCAGTCCCTCAAGCATTGTTCCCCAACCCACTTCTTCAGTCCATTCAACTTGCAAGCCAAGTTTTTTTGCTACAAGCTCAATTGCCTCAATGCCGATACCGGAAAGCTTGCCAGTATTTGGGTCTTTAATACAATCCGGAGCATAAACAACATAAGCGCAGCGAATTTTGCCGGTTCTTATTACCCGGTCATACAAAGACTGTTTACTGGCTGTTTGAACGCTGCTCGAGGAGGCAACGCAGGCACTGAGAGATAACGTAGCAATAAAAACTATTAAAACAATAAAGGGGCTACGAATAGTTTCTTTAAACATTTGCTTTCCTTCTCAAAATGTTTTTTTGTATCAAACCAGCTCATTGCCATTTCTATATTGAGTAAATAAGCATAGCGTATGCTTGTTTGAGGACGATTAGTACTATTTCAACTGACTGTCTTAAGCACGGAAAGAAATTGGCTCAATCGTTCATGTTTAGGGTTAGTCAATATATTGGCACCACCCTCTTCTAAAATTTCGCCACTTGTCATGAATATTACTTTGTCAGCGGCATCATGAGCAAATTGCAAAAGGTGAGTAATAGTAAGAATGCCAATCCCTTGACCACTGAGCTTTTTTAATTGCGAAAGAATAATTGCTGTTTGCTCAATGTCCAAAGAAGAAGTGATTTCATCAAGAAGAAGATATTCAGGCTCAAGCAATAAAGCGCGAACCAGGGCGGCTCTTTGTCGTTGTCCTAAGGAGGCTTGATTCGGATAACGATAAACAAAGTCGTTCATGGCAAAAAGATCCATCAATTCTTTTAAGCGTGGAGGGCTATTGTCGAGACCCCTTGTTGTTAGAGGTAAGGTCATATTTTGCAGAAGCGTTAAATGTGGCCATAAAAAAAGTTGCTGAAAAACCACTGTTACTTTAGGCCATGGTGGTTGAATCTTTTGCGAGTTTGGCAAAGGAAATTGGTATGTAAGATCATCAATTGAAACACTGCCTGAATCGGGCTGTTCAAGAAAAGCAAGTATTTTAAGCAAAGTGGTTTTACCAGATCCGCTGGGACCAATTAATGCACAAATTTTTCCTTTTTCTACAGATAAGCTGACGCCATGCAATATTTTTGTTTGATCAAAAGACTTGGTTATATTATCTGCTTTGAGCATCGCGATTTTTTCTCTTATCTTTCTGAATAATCTCTGGTGTACTGTTGGCGTAGCCAGAGCGCCAGTCCGTTCATCGGCAAACAGATGGCTAAAAAAAGAATTCCCAGAGCAGTATAAATTTCTACAGGTTTATAAACTACAGAATTGATTTGTTGAGAAACGCGGAAAATTTCATTGACTGAAATCAAACTGGCAAATAATGTGGCGTGCAGCATACCGACCTGAATCATTAGTAAACCAGGCAATGTCTGGCGCAGAATAATTGGTAGCTGAATATATAGGACGGTATGAAATGCAGATAAGCCACAGACTTTGGCAGCAACAATATACTGAGATGGGAAGTCTATTAAAGCAATTCTTACTATTTCAGACACAGCAAAAATGTTGATTATGGTAATTGTTACTACGGCAGTAATAAAAGGATCTACAACAATTCCCAGTAAGGATTGAAGTGGATAGTGTAACCAGAATAAAAACACCAGGATGGGCATACCGGAGAGAATGAAGGAAATTAGTCGGGCTGGTATGCCTAAAATTAGCGGCCAGCGAGCGGCAGCAATTCCCAGCAATGCACCGAAAATAATTCCAGCTTTCCAAATGATCAGACACATTTGGAAAGTGACAATCAGCCCATCAGCAAATGCTTGCTGATATTTAACTAGAATATCGAATACATTCATGAAAATAATTTTTAGAAAACAACAACATGCAAAAGCGTTTCACACCTTTGCATGCTATGACTTTACTGTAATAAAAACAGTTACTTATTGCGCTTCTTTTCTGCTTTGGCTGCTTTCTTTTCCTTCATGGTCTTAGTTGCCTTCTTTTTAGTTTCTTTCTTTTGATTTTGTTCTTTTGCCATAATTCCTACCGTCCTTCAAATAAATATTGAGAAACAGACTTAACGTTTAGAGCATACAACGACCATCGCCTTTTGAACAAGCGTTGAAGCAAAAATATCTTTCAACCTCAGCGGACCAGTTTTTTGCCTTTGATTTTGCTTAATAAGCGGCACATATCGTCATGGCGACCGAAGGAAGGCACGAGATATAAACCCTGGCAGAGGGGGCGGATTTCTTCGAGCAAGGATAGGGCTAGCTCCAATCCAACTTCGGCACCCTGTTCCTGGGCCTTTTCCATTTGTTTTCTTATATGCTCAGGGATAGATATGCCTGGTATTTCATTGTGCAGGTATTCGGCATGTCTGAAACTATGCAGGGGCATAATACCCACTAAGAGCGGTAAAGGACAATCTCCAAAGGACTCTAAAAAATCAGTCAAATCCGATTTTTGGTAAATGGGTTGGGTCATGACAAAATCAGCACCGGCTTCGATCTTGCGCTTGAAGCGCTCAATTTCTTGTTTGCGGTCTTGGTTATTAGCGTTCAAGGCGCAGGCAACTGAAAGATGAGTTGGTGAACCAATAGAGCTGCCGGTAATGTCTAGCCCCTTATTCAATTGTCCGATGATTTTTATTAAGCCCACCGAATCAACATCATAAACCGCAGTCGCATGAACATAATTGCCTAAAGCGGGCGGGTCGCCGGTCAGAGCCAAAACATTATTTATGCCCAAAGCCTGACAACCAAGTAAATCAGCCTGAATGCCCATTAAATTGCGATCGCGAGTTGTAAAATGAATAATTGTTTCTATACCGGCAGCGCTGCTTATTAATTCGCAGGCGGCCATCGAAGACATTCGCACCCTGGCCATTGGACTGTCACCTACGTTTATGGCATCTGCTCCAGCTTTTACAAGCTGTTGCGCTGCTTGCAGAAGCTTTTTAGCTACTGCTCCTTTGGGTGGATCTAATTCCACGCTGACAAAAAAATCACCATTCTCAGTGTTTTTTAAATTGTCTTGATGATGCTTCTTAAGTGTTCTAAGTCTTTCGGCGAGGGTTTCTTTTGTTTGCGTTCCTTCTTTTTCAATTTCAGCGCCGGCGTTAATAAAAATAGGTTGCCTATTCGGAGCTGTACCAGAAGACGCAGTCAAGCTGATAA
>Ga0206810_1111_pt1 | contig 11513 bp, 13 predicted proteins | sample Alteio_BWOrgCont_56_FD_152889 | JGI IMG/M metagenome (GOLD analysis project Ga0206810, IMG submission 152889) | Enriched cells from forest soil in Barre Woods Harvard Forest LTER site, Petersham, Massachusetts, United States -... | ecosystem: Environmental > Terrestrial > Soil > Temperate forest >...
ATAACTTAATAGGACGAAAATGGCTTGGGTTCAAAGAGGCAATCTACTACTTTGACAAAATTGGCAACGGCACTTGCAAGTTGACACGTGTGACAACTTACACTTCCGTTTTGACCCCGAGATTTTATTGGGAGCCCATGGAAAAACTTGGTATCAGACAAGAACACGACTATGTATTTAATAACTTGACTAAAGACCTCGAAAAAAAATACGGCAGGTAAGCGGAGTTCATGCATTTGCAACCGCAATTTTTCAGCAGCAAGAAAGTGTTGGTGCTTACGATGAACTTCGGAACATTTTATATCTTTAGTGCGGTAAGACAGTTAGAAATTATTTATTCCGCACTTTCTTTAAGCTGCCAGCCGTTATATGCCATTAGTGAAATATGTATAAACGTGTTTTAATACTAAGTTCCTATATTTTTATATCTGTGACTATTATTGCACAGACACAATATAACGCAAAAAAAATTTCCTTCAGGGTAAAAAGACTTTCAAGTAAATTATCACAATTCGACAAAGTAACTGGTGAAAGGATAGGAAAATCGGCAACAGTATCGGAACAATATCAAATCTTTCAAAAAATTACCGACCATGCTACAGAGAATGAATTGTATGAGTTAACAAACCATCCCAACCCAATAGTAAGAGCATATGCACTAACTGGACTTTCGTACATGAATTCTTCAAAGACACTAGACGTGTTATCAAAAAATAAAAATGACACAGCCATAATTAAAGAACAATTTGGCTGCATTGGTTCGCATAATACAGTTATAGGTTATATGTTAATTTTAACAAAAAACTATATTAAAAAAAATAATATTCAGTTGACGCAAGAACAGAAAGACCTATTTGATTATATTGAAACAACCATTGAGAATTGGCGTGTAAGATTCAGGAAAACCCCCAGTCAATCTGATGAATGATAAATGCCACATAGCAAGGCATAGCGCGACACGGTTAGAGAGTGCAAATTCCACTTACCAATTAAAAATATGATACATTTGTAAGCACAATTTACAAGCCATTTATGTCACGAAGCGTCACCGCACAAGCTTCCGCCTACAAAATAATAACCATTTTTAATACAGCCCGATGACCCCGATAGAAGTACTATATGAAGACAACCATATTATTGCCATTAATAAGCGGCCTTCGGACATTGTGCAGGGCGATAAAACCGGCGACACTCCTTTAAGCGATCTTGTAAAAAACTACGTTAAAGAAAAATACAATAAACCCGGCGAGGTGTTCATCGGCACGGTTCACCGTATTGACAGACCTGTGAGCGGAATTGTTTTATTTGCAAAAACCAGCAAGGCATTGTCGCGATTAAATCAACTATTTCAAACAAAAGAAATTAAAAAAACCTATTGGGCCATCGTAAAAAATAAACCTGCAAAACCGAGCGGAAATTTGGTTCATTATTTAAAAAAGAATGAGGCAAAGAACATGTCGAAAGCGTTTGACAAGGAAACACCGGGAAGCCTTCGTGCCGAACTGGATTATGAGTTAATTGCCAGCTCGGACAATTATTATTTATTGGAAATACACCCGCACACGGGTCGACACCACCAAATACGGGTGCAACTTTCAACAATGGACTCGCCTATTAAAGGGGATGTTAAATACGGTTTTAACCGAGGCAACAAGGATGCTTCCATTCATCTCCATGCGCGCAAAATAGAATTCATCCATCCCGTGAAAAAAGAAAAAATCGTTATTGTTGCGCCACCTCCCAACGAAGTATTGTGGAACGAGTTTGTGAGTATTGTTGAAAAGGAATAGACCCCTAAAAAAATAAAACAGAAAAATAGAATAGTGTATACTATAAATTAGTTAAAGCTTTGCCGCTTTCTTTTTTTCTTGACAAAAAAGAAACAAAAAAGTCAAGAACGAACGCCAACAGCAAGCTTTTAGTTTACCCGCAATGCCACCGCCTCTGTTTCCCTAAAACTTGCAGTTCGCACCGTTCGTTCACATCAGCCGCACAAGTGGTTCAGGTTAATTAAAGATTTAAAAACAGACTGGAAAACAAGGTATATCTATGCGATTAACCAAAACGAAACGCGGCGCGTGGTAAGAAAGTCTTCGGAGCAGCTCCCGCCCTTGCAGGGGCCGATAAGACCTTTCTTGAATTTTTGATTCACCTTCACACTTGCTGGCTCAAATGTATACTACACATTTGCCCTGTTCAAGCAAAAAGAATGACTTCATCTTTTTTCTGCTTGGTTTGCTTTTTTCTTTACTATTCTTAATCGGTATAAACTCTAATTTATACGTTACTTAGTTTTACCATCAATATAAACTCCCAGTTTTTTTATTGCTTTCAACGCTTCAGGAAGCATTGGTATATAGGCTTGCCACACATGTACCATTTTTTTCCACACCTCTACTTCAATGGTTACACCTGCTGCTTTTGCCTTTTGCTCAAAACGGGTGGTATCGTCGTATAACACTTCCGAGTCGCTTACCTGAATAAACAATGGAGGTAACCCTGTCAAATCAGCATAAAGCGGCGATGTATACGGATGGCGAAGGTTTTGCCGTGTGGTGTACAACAACCCGAAACGCTTTAATACCGGGGCCGTAACCATCGGGTCTTTATCAGCCAATGTTGTTGCCGAATTGCCGGTACATTCCAAATCGAGCCAAGGCGAAAGGCAAACGCCCGCCGCAGGCTGTGGAGCCTTTTCATCTCTTAATTTCAACAAGGTTGCTACCGTTAAACCTCCTCCCGCCGAATCGCCAGCAATTACTATTTTTTTGTTATCGTACCCTTGTTTCAATAACCAGTTATAAACGGTAACGGCATTGTCTAATCCTACAGGGAAAGGGTTTTCGGGTGCCAACCCGTACTCCACTGACAGGCATTTTGTTTTGGATGCCCTGGCAATTGCACCCACAAGTGCCTGGTGTGTTTTTATTGAGCCCGACACATAACCTCCTCCGTGCAAATAAATCACCACGCCTTTATTTTGTAAATTATCGGGTATTGTCCATTCTGCGCTAACACCATCGCAATTTATTTCTTCGTACTTAACCCCTTTGGGCAGACGCGACAGGCTTGTAAGCTTATCCAACGATTTACGAATGGAACGTATGGAAACAACCTCCATCTTTTTCTTTTTAACTACAACCTTTAAAAAAAGACGAATAAATACATTTTGAATACTTGCCATGATTTTTTAATTAAAAAACTCCTGCAACTTTCGATAACAGGAGTTTTTATGTTAATGCTACTACTAAAAATTAATTTTGTTGAGCCGTTGTTTGTTCGGGTTTAGGTAACAACACTTTTCTCGACAATTTGAATTTGCCTGTTTTCGGGTCAACACCAATCAGTTTCACTTGTATCTTATCTCCTTCTTTTAAAACACCGTCCATTGACTCTAAACGGCGGTGCTCTACTTCCGAAATATGTAACAACCCGTCTTTGCCCGCCATAAATTCAACAAATGCGCCAAACGGCATTATCGATTTTACTTTGCCTTCGTACACCTCACCTACTTCGGGTTGAGCAACAATGCCTCTTATTTTGGACAATACAGCGTTAATAGCATCTGCATTGGTTGCAACAATATCAATGTGTCCCATGTTATCTTTTTCTTCAATAACAATAACGGCGCCTGTTTCACGTTGCATTTCCTGAATTATTTTTCCGCCGGGCCCTATTACCGCTCCAATAAATTCTTTTGGAATGGTCATTTTAACAATACGCGGCGCGTGCGGTTTGTAGTCTTCGCGAGAAGTGGTAATTGTTTTTGCCATTTCTGCCAAAATGTGTAAACGCCCTTGCTTGGCTTGTTCCAATGCCTCAGCCATTACTTCGTATGGCAAACCATCCACTTTCAAATCCATTTGGCAAGCGGTTATACCATCTTTTGTTCCGGTTACTTTAAAGTCCATATCACCCAAATGATCCTCATCACCCAATATATCCGAAAGAATAGCATATTTCCCTTTATCATCGGTAATTAATCCCATTGCAATGCCCGAAACAGGTTTATTTATTTTAACCCCTGCATCCATTAGCGCCAGTGTTCCGGCACAAACGGTAGCCATTGATGAGGAACCGTTCGATTCTAAAATATCGGAAACAACACGAACCGTGTATGGGTTTTCAGGAGATATTACTTGTTTCAACGCACGTTCGGCAAGGTTACCATGACCTATTTCACGACGTCCGGGTCCACGGTTAGGTTTTACTTCGCCGGTTGAAAAAGCAGGGAAGTTATAATGCAACATAAAGTTGTTTTGACCCTGGTGCAACGCCCTGTCAATTGACTGTAAGTCCAATTTGGTACCTAAGGTAACAGACGTTAAGGATTGTGTTTCGCCACGTGTAAATATTGCAGAACCGTGAGCCGAAGGCAAATAACCAACCTCGCTCCAAATAGGGCGGATCTGGTCGGTTTTACGTCCGTCTAAACGGGCTCTTTCATCCAATACAAACCTGCGAACAGCAACATATTCCACTTCGTGGTAATATTTTTTCGCCAAGCCTTCTTTTGCCTTTCTTTCTTCTTCAGGTAACGACTCTATAAATTCTTTAATAACTGCTTTGAAAGCCGCACCACGTTCTTTTTTATTCGGGTTTTGTGTTTTTGCAACTGCATACGCTTTATCGTAAGTAGCTTTAAAAACCAGTGCTTTTAAATCGGCATCATTGGTTTCGTGCGAATATTCACGTTTTACAATTTTACCTTTCGATGCTTCTACTTTAGCTGCAAACTCATTGATGGCTTTTATTTGTAAACGAATTGCTTCGTGTGCAAATTTGATGGCTTCCAGCATTTCGGCTTCCGAAATTTCTTTCATTTCACCTTCCACCATCATTATGTCTTTTTGAGAAGCGGCAACAATCATGTCCAATGATGATTTTTCCATCTCCTCCACCGAAGGATTTACAATTAATTTTCCATTCAATTTACTTACGCGTACTTCCGATACGGGTCCGTTAAACGGAATGTCGGAAACGGTTATTGCGGCTGATGCTGCTAAACAAGCCAACGCATCGGGCATTGTATTTTTATCGCCGGAAATTAATGATATCAATACCTGTGTATCGGCATGGTAATCATCCGGGAAAAGCGGGCGCAATGCGCGGTCCACCAAGCGGCTAATTAATATTTCGTAGTCGGATAAACGAGCTTCGCGTTTGAAGAACCCTCCCGGGAAACGACCCGCTGCGGCAAATTTCTCTTGATAATCAACTGATAATGGTAAAAAATCTGTTCCTTCTTTTGCATCTTTGTTTGAAACAACTGTTGCAAGCAACATGGTGTTTCCCATTTTTACAACCACCGAACCATCGGCTTGTTTAGCCAATTTTCCTGTTTCTAGTGTAATTGAGCGGCCATCCGCCAATTCAAATGTGTGTGTAATTCCAATTTGTGACATGTTTTTTTGTTTTTAATTTATTGTTTTCTTTACCTCTTATTGCATATATAAACAAAAGGCATCCAGCTATCAGCAGGATGCCTTTTTATTTTCGTTTTGATGATTCAACCTATTTTCTTAAATCCAATTTTTTAACTATCGCACGGTATCTTGCAATGTCATTCACTTTTAAGTAATCCAATAAGCGACGTCTTTTAGATACTAATGCAATCAATGCTTTTTGGGTTCCAAAATCTTTTTTATTGATCTTTAAATGCTCGGTAAGATGTGAGATTCTGTGAGAGAATAACGCTATTTGTCCTTCAGAGCTTCCGGTATCTTTTGCCGATTTTCCGTGTTCCTTAAAAATATCTTTTTTAATTTCTGCTGTTAAATTCATTGTTTAAATCTTTTATTAATTTGGGGGTACAAATATAGTAAGTTTTTTGTAATCCGCAATGTTTCAAAGCTAAAATGTTTGTTTTAGCCATTTTACACCTGTTTAAAAGCTTGTTTAATGTTGTTTTACTAAGCCACACCTGTTTTTCTTACCCCGGCAACTTTAACTTTTGAACTCGCCGTTTTAACAGGTTTTGTGCCGGAAGGTTTAACTTTACCTTTTGCCGGTGCCTTCGTTTCTTTTTCGGCAGCAACTTTTACTTTGGGTTTATGCTCCTCTTCTTTTTCTTCTTCCTTTTTAACTAATAAACCTTCCTTTTGAAGAATGTTGTACCAGTTAAATATCTTTTTAATGTCCGAAATGTACACCCTTTCTTCATCATAATCAGGGAAAACCGATTTTAAATATTTTTTTAGTTCCGGTTCCGGAGACTTCGCATCTATTGACGGCCCACCATTTTCTTTGTCAAAAATTTTCTGAAAAACGTCTTTCAACGCCACATTGTCGGCCGTTGAATAAATAGTTATATTTTCCAACTCGCTTACCTTATGTGTAGCATAAGCAGGCAGGCGTTTTTTATCAATCAACGACTCTACAAGTACGCCATTTTTTATTTGAGCAACTATTTTATGCAGTCCGCTCATTCCACTGATAGAAATTATTCCCGTTAAATCCATAAATAAATTTTTGTTTCCGCAAATGTAAAAAAATAATTGTTTGCTCGCTTATTCAAAATCAGGAATAGTCTCTAAATACGTATAAGTACCATTTACGTAGTCCATTTTACAACAAAAATGCTGCATTCCGTTGGTTACCACCAAATAGGTTACTTTAAACATTCTGTTGTATCTTGCAATCTGATCAAACGTATCCTGCGTTATTTTTACCTCCGGAGCCTTGCACTCCACCATCAAATAGGGGGTTCCTTGTTTATCATACACCAATACATCCATTCTTTTTTGCAGTTGATTCAGTTTTAATCCCGCTTCAACAGCAATAAGCGAAGCCGGAAAATTTTTATGTTGTATCAGGTATTGCAAAAAGTTTTGACGCACCCATTCTTCGGGTGTAAGCGTCACGTATTTTTTTCTTATGATATCAAAAATTTGCCGGCGATGGCCTTGTTGTTTAAGTTTAAATTGAAAGACAGGGAGGTTTAATGTTTGCATTAGTGTGCTAAGTACGAAATTTTTAAGTGAAACTACCCAATTGTTTTTTATAAAAAATTTTTAACAAAAAATTGCCTGCATTTCATAATTCGTAAATTCGCCTGATAATGTAGATTTTTTCTACTATCAACTTTAAAATTAATACATGCGAACGAAAGAAGAAATTGTAGAAAACTGGTTACCCCGATATACAGGCACTGCATTGGATAAATTTGGCAAGTATATTTTACTTACCAACTTTAACAAGTATGTTAAATTATTTGCCGAATGGAACAATGTGGAAGTGTGTGGGCTGGATATGCCCATGCCCAACGCCACTGCCAACAACATTACCATTATAAATTTTGGTATGGGCAGCGCCAACGCGGCCACCATTATGGATTTATTAAGTGCCATAACACCCAAGGCCGTTCTGTTTTTGGGTAAGTGTGGCGGATTAAAGAAGAAAAATGAAGTGGGCGATTTGATTTTACCTATTGCGGCCATTAGGGGTGAAGGTGCTTCAAATGACTACTTTCCTCCGGAAGTGCCGGCTTTACCTGCATTTAATTTGCAAAAAGCCATTTCAACAACCATACGAAATCACAATAAGGATTATTGGACGGGCACTATTTATACCACCAACCGCAGGGTGTGGGAGCACCACGACGAATTTAAAGAGTATTTACGAAAAATACGGGTAATGGGGATAGACATGGAAACCGCCACCATTTTTACTTCGGGATTTTTTAACCATATTCCAACGGGGGCGTTATTGCTCGTTAGCGATCAGCCAATGATTTCGCAGGGAGTTAAAACTACTGAAAGTGATAAAAAAGTTACTCAAAATTTTACAGAGGAGCATTTAAAAATTGGTATTGATGCTTTAAATGAACTTATAAACAACGGGTTAACCGTTAAACATTTACGATTTGAATAAGTGAATGTTACCGACTAAAACACAATGGAGTTTAACGATATAATTTCCGAATTAAAAAAGAAGGTTTACCGCCCCATTTATTTTTTGATGGGTGAAGAACCTTATTTTATTGATATTATTGCCGATTATATTGAAACCAATGTATTAAACGAAAGTGAAAAAGAGTTTAATCAAACCGTGTTATACGGGCAGGATACCAATGCCGCTGAAATAGTTGGAGCCGCAAAGCGTTTTCCGATGATGAGCGAACACCAGGTTATTATTGTTAAGGAAGCACAAAATATACGGGATTTAATTGCCAAAGAAAAAGAGGGTGGTAAATCGGATAAGACAAAATCGGCATTTGAAGGATATATTGAAAATCCTCAAAAATCAACCATATTGGTGCTTTGTTATAAATACAAATCGATTGACAAACGCACTTCGCTTGCAAAAACCATTGCTAAAAATTGTGTTTTATTTGAATCAAAAAAAATATACGACAATCAAATTCCGGATTGGATCAACAATTATTTAAAAGGGAAAGACTACACTGTGGGGCCCAAAGCATCGGCATTACTTACCGAATATTTGGGTACCAACTTGAGTAAGATTTCGAACGAATTGGATAAATTGATGATCAATCTTCCCACAAAGTCGGAAATAACGGTTGAGCATATTCAAACAAACATAGGCATCAGCAAAGACTACAACATATTTGAATTACAAACAGCCATTGGTAAAAAAGAAGTGTTAAAGGCCAACCGTATTGTAAATTACTTTGCATCCAATGCAAAAGAGAGCCCTTTGGTGGTGACTGTTGCGTCTTTATATGGTTTTTTCTGCAAACTACTTACCTATCATTTTTTAACGGACAAGTCAAAAAACACGGTAGCGGCAGCTTTAGGTGTGCATCCGTTTTTTGTTGGTGATTACGAACGTGCGGCAAAAAATTTTTCGGTAGGTAAGCTCAAAGCTATTTTCGGTTATTTACGCGAGTACGACTTAAAATCGAAAGGCGTTGATACCGGTTCGGCCACCGAAGGAGAGTTACTAAAAGAGCTGGTATTTAAATTACTTCATTAAGCGTTTTCAATTTTAATGGACGTCATGGTGAAAGAGCCCATCACGGGTTTGTCATTAAAAATAGTTATTTTTTCGCTTTCCTTTTTCAGCGCAAGTAAGTACAACAGCGGTAAAAAATGTTCTGGAGTGGGTATTGCCAGGTTAAAAGCACCGCCCTGTTTTTTATAATTAATGAGTGCCTGAAAGTCACCATTTATTATATATTCCTTCATTTTTTGATTCGCTTCAATGGCCCAGTCGTAACCATAATTGGGGGTATTCATTTTATCCCAAGCCGCCATACCAAGGTTGTGCACCATGTTGCCACTGCCTATAATTAAAACACCCTTTTTACGCAATACGCTTAATTCTTTTGCCAATTCGTAATGATATTGCGGAGGTTGGGTATAATCTAAACTCAATTGTATCACAGGTATGTCGGCAGCCGGGTACATACGTTCAATAACGCTCCAGGCACCATGGTCAAGTCCCCATTTATAATCCAATTCAACAGGTGTTTTTGTAATTATTTTTTTTGTTTCCGATGCAAGTTCCGGGCTCCCCGGTGCGGGATATTGCACATCAAACAACGCCTGAGGAAATCCTCCAAAATCATGTATTGTTTCGGGTTTTTCCATTGCCGTTACAAAGGTGCCCCGCGTTTCCCAATGTGCCGAAACACACAAAATAGCTGTGGGCCTAGGGATAGTTTTAGTAACGTTTCTCCAACCGGTTACAAATTCATTTTCTTCAATGGCATTCATAGGATTACCATGCCCAACAAACAAAGCGGGCATTTCATCGGTAGTACCAAACGATTGTGTTAAGTTATGGAGTTGATTCAGTTTCATGGCGGTTGCTGATAATGGTAGTAAGCTAATTGCTTTTATAAATGTTTTCCTGTTCATTAAAATGGTTATTACCGGAATTTAAAGAGACACTATTTTTACCAATTAACGATGAACTAAAATTACTCAAATATTCATAAAAACCGGAGGTTGGGGGACAAAAATTAACGACGTACGCATAAACCCATACTGCATTAAAAAATATTAAAAATACCTTGATTTAAATGAAAAACCTATTACATTTGTAGGAATGACTAACTAATTAATAACTAAAAAAACATTATCATGAAAAAAACAACATTATTTGCAGCAGCTTTGAGCTTTGCTTTTTTAACATCAACTGTTACATTTGCTCAAGAAGGTAAAAAAGAAGAGAAAAAAACAGAAAAGAAAGAAGAGCATAAAGAACACAAAGAGAAAAAAGAAGAGAAAAAAGAAGAAAAGAAGTAATTACAACTTTTCAAATATAAAAGAGGCTCCTTACCAGGTAAAGAGCCTCTTTTATTATTTATAGCTTTGTACTGTTTTGTTTTTCACCTGTTTTTTAAAAACAGTTTATTTTCACTACCGGTTTTTAAAATTCAACTACTATGTCTCTCGAAGTAATTTCTTTTATTACCAACTATGGTTATGCCGCTATTTTTTTTCTTGTATTTATTCAGGAGATGGGTATTCCCAATCCTGTTCCTAATGAGTTAGTACTTGTATTTACCGGTTACCTTACATTTAAAGGAATATTAAATTTGCCATTGCTCATTTTAACCGCTATATCAGCCGATGTTAGCGGAACCAGTATACTTTATACTATATTTTATTTTTTCGGCGGTTATATTCTTAAACACAAACCAAAGTGGTGGCCATTATCGGAAAAGGTAATTGATAAGTATACCAAACGACTGTCGGAAAAAGGCACCTGGGTATTGTATGTTGGCCGAATGACGCCTGTTGTTCGTGGTTATACCTCGGTTATAACAGGTTTTCTTCAAATTAAACCAAAGGTGTTTTTGCCTATTGCACTAATTTCTGCAATTGTATGGGCATCAATATGTGTACTAACAGGGAGGTTGTTAGGCCCCTATTGGAGCGTTTTAGAAAATAAATTCGGGAGCCTCAAAATTATTATTCTTGTAGCAGTAGTTATTATTCTGTTAATACTTGCAATCAAGTATTTTCAAAAACGACGTTCTGAATAAACGAAAAACCATTATTCAACCGGTCCGGTTTTGAATACGTATCGTAATCTCCGGCGTGAATTTTCAACGAGAAACATAACCATAGAGCAATTACTAATTCGGCTATTTAAACATTTGTCTTCTTATCCGGCTCAAACTACGAGGGTTTATACCTAAATATTTTGCGATTTTAGACAATGGTATGTCTTGAATAACTTCAGGACGATTTTTCATCAGCGCCATGTATCTTTCGCTCGCATTTTGGGTTAACATGCTCTTTTCTTTTTTAATCCTCAATAAATAAGATTGTTCAACAAAATTTCTTCCTAATTTGTTAACAATAAGAGAGGTTTCCAAATCCGCATTATAATCCTCATAAGATATTGACTCAATAATGCAATCTGTTAAGCATGTCATATAAACACTACTAGGTTCACGGGTTAAAAATGAAGATAAAGAACAGAAAAAACTTTTTGGATAAAAAAATTCTGTAATACGTTCATTACCATCTTTCTTAATGATACGCGTTTCCACTATTCCTGAAACTAAAAAATTTATATTATTTTCTACTTCACCA
>Ga0206810_1097_pt1 | contig 11499 bp, 11 predicted proteins | sample Alteio_BWOrgCont_56_FD_152889 | JGI IMG/M metagenome (GOLD analysis project Ga0206810, IMG submission 152889) | Enriched cells from forest soil in Barre Woods Harvard Forest LTER site, Petersham, Massachusetts, United States -... | ecosystem: Environmental > Terrestrial > Soil > Temperate forest >...
TGACGGCCAGTCGCCCGCTGAGTCCCACGGCGCCTCACCCGGCGGCGGATCGATACCGCGTTCAAACAACTGATCGAACTCCGCGTGGAACGCGGGTGCGCTTAATCCGCGGCGCGCGAGCATATTCCAGTCGAACGCCTCGAAGTGTCCTAAATAAAAGATAAGCCGATGACGTTCGGCTATTGGACGTTCGTAGAGAGTCCCAGGGGAAAGCAGGTCGAACAGGTGATCCGTTTGCTCGCGCGCATTATCAAGTTCGCGGCGCAGCGCCTGAGTTGATTCCGTGAGGATGGAATTTGTTGGAGTTATCATTCCTGGACCCCTCGTTTGATGACTGGCATTGCCTGACTGATGCTAGCAACCTGTATGCCTTTTTGAAAACCCCAATTAATATCACGATTTGATTTGACTCGTGTAGTTTCATTTGTGTTTTCGTGTCTGTTGACATACGAAACACTTCGTAGTAAGGTCTTCGTATATGCACGACAGCCCTCTGCCGCGACCAACAGACGCCGAACTCGAAATCCTGACTGTTCTCTGGAGCAGAGGGCCGAGCACCGTTCGGGATGTCCATGAAATCACAGCGAAATCAAAACCCACGCAATACACCACGGTTTTGAAACTCATGCAGATTATGGCCGAAAAGGGTCTTCTCCGCCGGGACGAGGAGCGCCGCGCACACGTCTACGAAGCTGCTTGCCCTCCAGAGTGGACCCAGAAGCAATTAGTGGGCGATTTATTACAACGCGCGTTCAACGGGTCGGCGGCGCGTTTGCTGCAGGGCGCGCTCTCTGCCCGTAAAGCCTCGAAAACGGAACTCGCCGAGTTGCGCAAACTGCTGGACGACTACGAAAGGAAGACCCGATGATCCCGATTGAAAATCTGGTCCGCACACCGCTCGCGAACGCGCTGGGCTGGACCCTGTTCCACTCGCTCTGGGAGGGAGCGGCAGTCGCACTGATCCTCCTTGGTATCTTCTACGTGGTTCGTTCGGCGCAGGTGCGTTATGTTTCCGCTTGCGTCGCGCTCGCTGTCGTTGCAGCAGGATTCGTGTTTACGTTTTTCTTGCTCCGTCCCGAAGGACCCGCCGGCGCGTCCGCACAGATTCCCGAGTTCCCGGCCATCCCGGACGCGGGCCATGGCTTGATGGCTGCGGTTTCCGATCGCCTTCGCGCTGAGGACGTGCTGCCCTGGCTCGCGCCCTTCTGGTTCGCGGGGGTCATCCTTTTCCAGCTGCGAAGCCTTGGGAGTTGGATTGCGGCGCGCCGTCTTCGCAATCGCGGCGTCTGTCCCGCGACGGATCGCTGGCAGCAAAGGCTGCCGGAACTGTGCGCTCAGATCCGCCTTACGAAGCCGGTCGCCTTTTTGGAATCGTGTCTTACTGATGTTCCTGTCGTGATCGGGTATCTGCGGCCGGCAATCCTGGTCCCCATCGGCTTCCTGGCAGGGATGCCTGAATGCCAGATCGAGGCAATCCTTCTTCACGAACTGGCGCACGTTCGGCGACGGGATTATCTCGTCAACCTCATCCAGACCGTAGTAGAAGGATTTCTCTTCTATCATCCAGCGGTCTGGTGGATATCTTCAGTGATCAGGTCAGAACGCGAGAACTGCTGTGACGACATGGTCGTGGCCGCGGGGACCGAAGCGAAGGAATATGCCGCAGCTTTGACAACTTTGGAACAGAATCGCCAGACCGCTCATGAGGCGGTGCTGGCTGCAACGGGAGGTAGTCTTATGAAGCGAATTCGCCGTCTGCTCAACACTTCGGAGAATCCACGGAAACTCAGTTTGCTCGGCGCGCCGGGGCCTGTCTTATCAACAGGCGTGATATTAATTACCGCCGCTCTGGCGTTTATGGCATGGCCGGTAGTGTCGCCGTCGGCTCACGCTCAAGTAAGGCAAGCCCCGGTAAGCGAGGATCGACCAGGCCAACTTCGAACAACCCAAGGTCAGGCAAGCCCCGCGCAGCAGCTCGCGCAAAATGTATCCCCGCCGACTCCTGCTCAGGCAGGCGAGGCGCAAACAGGCCCTGCTCAAACAAGCCAGGCCCAGACCTGGGACCCGTGGCAGAAATGGCTCAGTGAAGATGTGGCCTACATTATTACCGATGCGGAAAGAAACGCGTTTCGTCAGTTGGGGACAGACGACGAGCGCGAGCAGTTTATCGAGCAGTTCTGGCTCCGGCGCGACCCCACACCGTCAACCCCCGAAAATGAGTTCCAAGACGAACACTATCGTCGGATTGGTTTCGCCAACGGCCGCTTTACCTCGCAATCCGGCGTGGCGGGATGGAGGACTGATCGGGGCCGCATCTACATCAGCTTCGGGCCGCCGGACGAGATCGATTCGCATCCGCCCGCAAACGGCGGTCAAACTCCGGCCTACGAGTCCTGGCGGTATCGCTTTATCGAAGGAATCGGAAATGACATACTCATAGACTTCGTCGATACGAAGGGGAACGGTGAATTTCCGATGACGAGGGACCCTGCGGCCACAACCAGAGTCTTTGCGCCTCACAATTAATCAGGGCACCGCCGGTGCCATGATAGTTTCTAAAGTTCCGGTTACGCATGGGGACGCGGAAGTATCTGTGGCGCTTTGGAGTGGGCCTGATCGCCCTCAGCGCGCTCTATGCCTTTCAGCGTCCCTTCCGCGAATATCCGGGTCTCGAATACAACAACTTCCCGCTGCCGTCCGATTACCGTGAACAAACCGAGTGGGTATTCGCGCGGCTCATGTATCCGCAATCCCCGCGCAGTTACGGACAAGGCTTCGGATTTCGCGGCAGCGGCGACTGGCGCGAAGGCTATTCCATGTGGACACAGGATTACCCCCGCGCCGACCGCCATTTCTCCGATGCCATGCGGCGCCTGACGCGAATCCACGTGCGTTCGACCGAGCAACCGGTCAACCTCGACGATGGCGACGACGTGTTCAATTACCCCTGGCTTTACGCGGTTCAAACCGGCCAGTGGAGGCTCACCAACCAGCAGGCGAAGCAGCTCCGGGAGTATCTCCTGCGCGGCGGTTTCTTCATGTGCGACGACTTTTGGGGCGAGGCGCAATGGGAGAACTTCATGGAGAGCATGCGCCGCGTTTTTCCAGACCGTGAAGTGGTCGACATCCCGGATGGCGATCAGATCTTCCATGATGTCTATGACTTGAGTAATCGCTATCAGGTGCCTGGCGCGCGTTACATCGGGACCGGCATAACCGAGAAATGCGCCGGTTGTCCGGCGCGCTGGCGCGGTATCTACGACGACCAGGGCCGCCTGGTAGTCGCCATGACCTTCCAGTCGGACGTGGGAGATTCCTGGGAATGGGCCGACGACCCCGGCTATGACGAGAAGTTCTCCGCTTTGGGAATTCGTATTGGCGTGAATTACATCGTTTATTCGATGACCCATTAGAGGACATATAATCGTCCGTGATCAGCCACGGAGGTTCTTATGCGCATACCACAAGTTATCCAGCCATCATTTGCAGCGCTGGCGATCGTGCTGTTGACGGCGCCTGCCGCGATCAAAGCCTGGCAGGCCGCTCCTTCGCCCACCCAGATCGCATCGCAGGAAGACCGCCAGAAGATGATGGATCTCCTTCACATCACATCGCTGCGGAGCGGTGCGAATGGCAGCAATCCGCAGGCTCCCAACTACGCGAATTATGACGAATCGAAGGCCAATCCCTATCCGGTGCTGCCGGACCCGCTGGTCCTGAAAAACGGTATGAAGGTCACGACCGCGAAGATGTGGTGGGATCAGCGCCGGCCCGAAATCGTCGAGGCCTTCGATCGCGAGATCTATGGCCGCGTCCCCGCCGTCACGCCCGGCGTGAAATGGGAAGTGTTGCAAACGACCAACGACATGAGTGGCGACGTGCCGGTCGTGACGAAACAACTTGTCGGCCATGTCGATAATTCCTCATACCCGCAAATCAGCGTCGACATCCAACTGGTCCTGACGACTCCGGCTAAAGCTACTGGTCCCGTTCCGGTCATCATTGAGTTCGGCTTCACCGGTCCGGCGCGTGGAGGCCGCGGCGGTCCGGGGCCCGCCGCGCCTGCCGGACCGACCTGGCAGCAACAGGTTCTGGCAAAGGGTTGGGGCTACGCGATAATCTCGCCCACAAGCATTCAGGCAGATAACGGCGCCGGATTAACGCAAGGCATCATCGGCCTCGTCAACAAAGGCCAGCCTCGCAAGCCGGACGACTGGGGCGCGCTTCGCGCATGGGCATGGGGAAGCAGCCGCGCTCTCGATTACTTCGAGACGGACAAAGCCGTGGACGCGAAACGAGTCGGAATCGAAGGCCACTCCCGCTACGGCAAGGCTACGATAGTCGCGATGGCTTACGATCCGCGCTTTGCCGTCGCCTTCGTGAGTTCGTCGGGCGAGGGAGGCGCGAAGATCCACCGCCGCAATTGGGGCGAGTTGGTGGAAAACGTCGCAGCAGTGAACGAATATCACTGGATGGCAGGCAACTTCCTCAAATACGCCGGCACTCTGAACTGGAATGATCTGCCCGTGGACTCGCATGAACTCGTCGCTCTCTGCGCGCCCCGTCCGGTCTTTATCAGCGCAGGCGCGACAGAAGGCGACGGATGGGTGGACGCGAAGGGCATGTTCCTCGCGGCGTCGGGCGCCGGTCCCGTCTACAGACTGCTCGGAAAGAAAGACATGGGAACAACGGAATTCCCGCCGATCGAAACCGCTCTGATCGACGGCGATCTCGCCTTCCGTCAGCACACCGGCGGTCACACGCCCGCGCCGAACTGGCCGACCTTTATTACGTTCGCAGAACGCTATCTGAAAGAGCCCGCGCCGCTCCGGTCCGCGCGCTAAATCGCCTCAACGCCCAAAGCGCAACTGCATCCAGCCGAGCGCCACGAATCCCAGAGCAACCGCCACCCGCAGCGCGACGGGCGTGAAGCCTGCGCCCTGCAGCTGATACACAACCGCCAGCAGGAGGAAACCTATACCGATCGAAAGATACCACCAACCCCAGTGTCGAGACTGAAATCCGCGCACACGCCCATTGTCCGCCCCGCGAACCTTTCGCCTGCTGAAGAGTATTACGGAATGTGACGAGATCGCAAATCCTGATGCTGCTCTGTAGCGTGAGTCTGATCGATTCTCCGGCGCAGTCGCCACGGCAGTTCGAAGTGGCTTCGATCAAACTGAACAAATCCGGGACAACAACGATGAAGTTCCCACCTCCATCCACGGGCAGGTTTCAGGCGACCAACTTTCCGCTTAAGGCACTCATCGCTTTCGCATACGGCGCACTGGGTTCTCAAATATACGGCGCACCGGATTGGACCACTTCCGAGAGATTCGACGTCGAAGCCCGCGCGGCCGACACCAACACCATCCGTGAGCAATACCAACAGATGCTGCAGTCGTTGCTTGTTGAAAGGTTCAAGCTCCAGATCCGTAAGGAAACGCGAGAGCTGCCCTCATACGAACTGTTCCTGGCAAAGGCGGGCTCGCGGCTTAAGCAGGCCGATCCAAAGGCCTGCGATACCGCGGGAAACCGGTGTGGCCTGTGGTTCCTTCTACACCGGGCAAGCGTCGCTGGATGGCAGAAGTATGTCGATGGCTCAATTCTGTAATACCCTGGCAATCGTCCTCGGACGCCCGGTGGCAGACCACACAGGACTCGTTTCGACATTCACCTGGAGTTCGATCCCGAAGGCGTGAACCTGGGAAAGGGCGCCTCGGGACTGACGACGGACCTGGACAAATCGGATGGCGCCCAGCCATCAATCTTTTCCGCGCTTCAGCAACAACTCGGACTGAAGCTGCAATCGCATAGGGGCCCTGCGGAAGTCCTGGTCATTGACCGATTGGAACGGCTCCCGACAGAAAACTGAAGAACTCAACGGTCGCGTTCGGTAACCAGATCGGTCAACATACACAACGCCCGCTGATAAGGGCTTTCCGGGAACTCAGCAACCAACTGCCGCGCCCGATCGGTAAACTGCTGTGCCCGCTCCCGCGTGCGCTGCAGACCGCCCCGGCGCTCGATCATCGAATAAATCTCTACAAACGGAGCGGAATCATAGGTGCGCTCGCCAAGCACAAGCTCCACCTGCCGCCGTTCCGCCGCAGTCGCCGTCTCCAGCGCATAAACCAGCGGCAGCGTGACCTTGCCTTCCTTCAAATCACCGCCAACGGGCTTGCCCAAAGTCTGCTCGCGCGACGTGAAATCCAGCATGTCGTCGATTAGCTGAAACGCCATGCCCAAATTCCACGCAAACTCGCCCAGCTTCTCCTCCGCCGCCGTATCTGCGCCGGCCGACACCCCACCCAGCTTGGCGCAAGCCGAAAAAAGGCACGCCGTCTTCCGGTCGGCCACTTCCATGCAATCCGCCTCGGTGATGTCGATCCGCCCAATCCGCTCGAGCTGAATCAACTCGCCTTCAACCATCAGCTGCGTCAGCCCGATCAGCAGATCGAGCACATGGAAATTCCGCTCCCGCAATGCAACCTGGAACGCCTGCATATACAGCCAGTCGCCCGCAAGCACGCAGGTATGATTGCCCCACTGCACATTGGCCGAAGGACGCCCGCGCCGCGTCTGCGCCACATCGATCACGTCATCGTGCACCAGCGTCGCCGCGTGGATCATCTCCACCACCGCGCCCAGCTGCACCGCGGACTTGCCATCCCCGCCCGCAAAGCGCGCGCACAACAGCAACAGCGCGGGCCGCAAACGCTTTCCGCCGCTCTGCTGCAGGTACCGCCCGATGTTCGTTACCGTCTCAACCGACGCCAGCGATTCCGAGTTAATCGCCTTCTCCACGTGCCCAAGGTCTTCCCGGACGAGTTCGAAAATCTCGCCCGCTGAAAGAGCCTGTCCTGGCCGTTCGGTCTGCATCAGAAACCCCAGTGTAACGGGTCGCTTTTTACCGCGGCAAACGGGCATTAAAACACAGTCGCTCGAAATTCGCGGTGGTGATCGACGCGATCTCTTCGACCGTGGTCTCCCGGACCTCCGCCAGCCTCCGCGCGGTCTCGACCATCATCGCTGGCTCGTTCCGTTTCCCGCGATAAGGTATCGGAGCGAGGTACGGTGCGTCGGTCTCAACTAGCAGCCGGTCGCTCGGAGTGATGCGCGCCGATTCCCGAACCTGCTCCGCTGTCTTGAACGTCAGCACGCCGCCGTAACTCAGGTAATAACCCAGATCGAGAGCCTCCCGAGCCTGCGCGGGATCGCCCGTGAAGCAATGCATCACCGCAACCCCGGACCAATGCTCACGAAGCATTGCCATCGTGTCGTCCCACGCATCCCGCGTATGAATCGTGATCGGCAGACCCGCCTCACGCGCCAGCATCAACTGCTCCACGAACACTTCGCGCTGCGTCTCGCGCGGGGCTGCACCAGATGACGAATCGTAATGGTAATCGAGGCCAATCTCCCCGAACGCGATAACCTTCTCATGCCCGACCAGCGCCCGCAGATCGTCCAGCGTCCGCGGCGTGAACTTCGAAGCGTCCTGAGGATGCACCCCAACCGAAGCATATACGTGTTCGTAACGCTCCGCCAGCCGCACCGCCCGATCGATCTCTGGCGGCCCATCACCGGTCCCAATCGTCAGAATTCGCGACACCCCGGCCGCCGCGGCGCGCTCCAGAACCGCATCCAGATCTTCCGCAAACCGCGCGTCGTCCAGATGGCAATGCGAATCGACGATCGTCATTACTTCAATCGCGAACCGACCGGCACGTCTTCCAGAAACCCAGCCAGAATCGGCTTGCCGCCCTCAAGCGACGCCGCGACAATCATGCCATTCGATTCAATCCCGCGCATCTTCCGCGGATGCAGATTGGCCACGATCACCACCTTGCGCCCGATCATCTTCTCCGGCTCGTAAACCGCCGCGATACCCGCCAGAATCGTACGCGGCTCCGGCTCGCCGATATCGACCTTCAGGTGAAGCAGTTTGTCCGAGCCCTTCACCCTCTCCGCCGACAGCACCTGGCCGACACGTAAATCCACTTGCCCGAACGCCTCGATGTCGATCTTCGGCGAAGGTGGCAGAATCGTACTTTCAGCAAGGGGACACTCAGTCGAAGCAATCGGCTTGCCCAGCACTTTAGCCTGCCGTGCGCTCTCTTCTTCTTCCAGCACTCGCATCCGATCGATCGCGCTCTTCGCCTCGATACGCGGGAAAACCGGCGCAATCATCCCGATACTCTGATCCGCCCGCAACTCACCCCATTCGAGCTTCGCAATCTCAAAGGCCTCGAGCGGCTGCGTCATCCCCAGTTGCGCCCAGATATTCGCCGTCGATTCCGGCAACACCGGATACAGCAGCACCACCGCAACCCGCAATGTCTCCGCCGACTGATACAAGGCGTCGTCAAGCTGTTGCGCCAGACCCGGCTCAGTCGACTTTGCCAGCTTCCACGGAGCCTGCTCCACAATGAACTTATCTACCTCCGAGAGCAGAGACCAGATCGCCTCCAGCCCGCGCGAAAACTCAAACGCGTCAAAAGCGCGCGTGGCGAGATCGATCGTATTCCGCGCCGAAGCCGCCAGCGGATGCGGTGCGTTCGACGGTGACGGAATCTTCCCGTCGCGATACTGCTTGATCATCGTGAGCGTGCGGCTAGCCAGATTGCCCAGGCCATTCGCGAGCTCCGAATTGTACCGGCCCACCAGCGCATCGAAACTGAAACTGCCATCCTGCCCGAACACCACCTCGCGAAACAGAAAGTAACGCAGCGCTTCGAGGCCCATCACCTGGCGGATCGGCTCCCCCCGCACGATATTCCCCCGCGACTTGCTCATCTTGTCGTTCTCAAACAGGAGCCACCCGTGGGCGAACACGCGCTTGGGCAGCGGAACGTCGCCGGCCATCAGAAACGCGGGCCAGAACACCGCATGAAACCGGACAATCTCTTTGCCGATCAAATGCAAATCAGCAGGCCATAACTGAGTATCCCTGACCGCGCTGATGTATCCGATCAGAGCATCGAACCACACATACGCGACATGTTTTCCTTCAAGCGGCACTCCCCACTTAAGCGAAGTTCGGCTGATCGAAAGGTCCTGCAGGCCGCCCTTGACGAAGCTGATCACCTCATTCCGCCGCGCCTCCGGGCCAATGAAATCCGGATTGTCTTCGTAATGCTTCAGCAGGCGATCCGCGAACGCCGAGAGCTTGAAGAAGTAATTCTCTTCAGTCACGGTCTCCGTTAAGCGGCCGCAATCAGGACAGTTATCGCCCGGCTGCGCGTCATTAATATAAAGCTCGTCAAAAACGCAGTACTGACCGGTATAACTACCCTTATACACATATCCGTTCGCCCTACAACGTTCAAAGAGCCAGCGCACCGTCTCGTAATGCCGCGGGTCCGTGGTCCGAATATAGTGGTCATACTGAATCCCGAGCGTATCCCATTGCGCCCGAAACTCATTCGAAACCAGAGTCGTGAACTCTTCCGGCGTCTTGCCAGCGGCCAGCGCGGACCGCTCCACCTTCTGACCATGCTCATCCGTCCCGGTCGTCAGAGCGACATCGTAGCCCTGCATCCGCTTGAACCGCTTGATGGTATCCGCCGCAAGCGTCGTATAAGTGTGGCCGATATGAGGCGCAGCATTCACATAATAAAGCGGAGTAGTAAGGTAATATTTCATCTCAGTTATAAAAGGGTAGCGCCGGCGATCTTGTTCGCCGGCGTCTTTATCTGCTTATATCCGGCGAAATGAGCGCAAAATAACCCCGGGATGCCTCCGCCAGAACGTCCCTCAAAGGCACACCCGATTCCATCGCAATCCGGCGCGCATCCTCATACTCCGGAGCAAAGCCCAACTCGCCGGCCTTCACCCGCACCATCCCATGCGAAGTATTCACTTCCACCCATTCCCGAGCCTGCACTCGCCGCTCCGCGCAATAGTAGCGAACTCCCAGCGTAGTAGTCTCCCGGAACAAAATCCCGAAAATCTCATCGCGCTTCCCATTCTCCGCGATGACCTGCAGCAGAACGCCCGGCCGCCCCTTCTTCATCTGAGCCGGAATAATTATCGCATCGAGAGCGCCGGCCTCCAGCATCCGCTCCATCGCATAAGCGATCACCTGCGGCGAAGCGTCGTCGACATTGGCCTCGATAACCGTCACGCTGGTAGCCTCGACGGCCCCCGAACTCTCCCCAATCATCACCCGCACCACATTAGCGTGTTCCCTGAAATCGAGGTCCCCCGCGCCGTACCCGATCGATCGCACCCGCATCGCAGGCATCACGCCGAAATCCGTCGCCAGGGCGGCCACAACCGCAGCGCCAGTGGGAGTAGTCAATTCGAGCGCGGGGCCGCGTGCATAAACAGGTTTATTCCGAAGCAGACTCGCAGTAGCGGGAGCGGGCACAGGCAAAACGCCATGCTCGGTATTTACTGTACCGCTGCCGGTATTAATCGCCGAGCAATACAAAGCCTCAACGCCCAACAACTCAAGCGCGAGACAAACCCCTACAATGTCGCAGATGGAATCGACCGCGCCGACCTCATGGAAATGAACCTTCTCGATATCCACCCCATGCACCGTCGCCTCGGCCTCGCCCAATACGCGGAAAACGCGCTCCGCCTTCGCTTTGACCGCCCCGGACAACTCCGCCGCATTGATGAGTTTAAGAATTCCGCTCAAGTGCCGATGCTTCGGCGCTTCCTTCACACCGACGCGAAACTTCGCCGCGGCGACCCCCCGGCGCAAAACACGATCCCACTCGATCGAAGCGCCGAAGGCCATCGAGTCCAGCGCGCGCGAAATCGTCTCCCGGTCGGCGCCTGCATCGGCGAGAGCCCCAACCAGCATGTCGCCCGCAAGTCCTGAGAAGGCATCGATATAACAAACGGTCACGGCTCCAGTGTAGGGCAGGCCTCGCCCTCCGCGCGCTACAAGCTGGTTTTTGCGTGATGGTCCGGATCCCCGACATCCGGTTTCTCGCCCTTCACATACGCCTTCGCCGACTCAAACAAATACTCCAGCTTGTTCGATCCGCGGTTGTCCCAATACTCAGCGTCAATCGGGTCCACGGCAACAAGCTCAATCTCCGGATCTCCCGGCCCGCCCGGAAACCACACCCGATATGCCTCTTTCCAGAACTCACTGATCCGGGTTCGGTCGACAACATTCCGCGCTTTCCCGCGAATTGAAAGAAACGCGGAATTGTCCTTCTGGAAAGAAAGCAGAACCACAGCCTCCTGTTCAATCTCGGTAGCCACCGTGCCGCCTCTGCCGGTAAAGAACCAGATCTCCCCCGACTCCTCCACGCGCGCTACCTGCATCGGCCGAGCCTCCGGCCGTCCAGCGGGGCCGACGGTCACAAACATCGCCGTCGAGAAGCTCTTGAGTATGTCGTAAACTTTTTCTCTCGTGTCAGTTGTGGTATTCATATATGCCACCCCGAGCATGCTCGTGGCCAGAAAGCCACGTTAGCGCCGTTCGTAAACCGCGACGGAACTCATGGGCTTGTCGCCAGAGCCTGTATCTTT
>Ga0206810_1112_pt1 | contig 11443 bp, 9 predicted proteins | sample Alteio_BWOrgCont_56_FD_152889 | JGI IMG/M metagenome (GOLD analysis project Ga0206810, IMG submission 152889) | Enriched cells from forest soil in Barre Woods Harvard Forest LTER site, Petersham, Massachusetts, United States -... | ecosystem: Environmental > Terrestrial > Soil > Temperate forest > O...
GACTTCGTGCTCCGATTTGGCGTCGAGCGACGCGGAAGGTTCATCGAGAATTAACAACTCAGCATCGCGCATGTAGGCGCGCGCCAGTGCAATCCGCTGCCACTCGCCACCGGACAAGTCGACTCCGCCTTCGAAGCGGCGGCCAAGCATCTGGTCGTATCCTTGAGGCAAGCGATCGATCACGTCATCCGCCATGCTTTTGTGCGCCGCATCCCGCAACCTGGCGAAATTCTCGCGATCTTCTATGCGCCCGATACCGATGTTTTCAGCGACCGGCAGCTCGTATCGCATGAAGTCCTGGCACACGACGCCAATGTGGCGGCAGAGGTCCTCGATATCGTATTCCCGCAGATCGACTCCGTCGAGGAGGATGCGGCCTTCGGTCGGGTCATAGAGGCGGGTGACGAGCTTGACTATCGTGGTCTTGCCCTGACCGTTCTCTCCGATCAAAGCCAGCCGTTCGCCGGGCTCCCAACGAAAGTTCAGACGATGCAAGACGCGACTCGTTCTGCCCGGATAGGCGAATCCGACGTTCTTGAATTCGATGCCCTTGCGAATGGATCGAGGCATTGGCAGAGCGTCCGGTTTGCTCCGGATGCTGGGTTTTACGGCGAAGAAATGGATGAGATCTGTGAGGAAGAGCGATTGATCGGCGATGCTCGAGAAGGCAGCGAAAATGTTCTGGATATTCTGACTCGTACCCGCGATCGCGCCGGCCAGAAAGACCATAGTCCCAATAGTCTGACGTCCTTCGACCGCCAGATAGATTACCCATGCATAGGCCGCATAATATCCCGCGGTGCTCAGCAGAGAAAGCAAAGAGCCGTTGAGCAGGCGCCGGCTGGCGAGAGATCTATTCTCGTAATAAATCTCGTCGGATAACTCCGAGTAACGGCCTGTGAAGAAGCTGCTGAGCCCGAACAGTTTCAACTCTTTGGCCGATTCCTTACTGGCTCCGAGCGTGCGGAAGTAGTCCATCAACCGCCGCGTGGGAGTCTGATGAGTGTTCAGCGAGTAACCGAGAAAGGCGAAGTGACTTTCTCCCAGAAAAGCGGGGATGATGCAAACGATTAAAACGACCAGCAGCCAGGGTGAGAAGAGCAGAATACTCAATGACAATGTGATTGTTGTGATCACCTGCTGGACCAGCGTGCCGGCTTCACGGATCATCGAAACCCGATCCGTCGCCTGCAGGCGGGCACGCTCGAGCTTGTCGTAAAACTCGGGGTCTTCGTATGAAGCAAGATCGAGCTTCGAAGCCTGATCCATGATCCGTACGCTGACGAAGCGCGTGAAGCGGTCGGAGATGAGGCCATCGAAGAAACCAATCGTGCGGCCCGAGAGGCTGTTCAGCGCGGCTAATCCGAACTCGGCGGAAACCACCCACCAGAAGATGCCCGGCAGGGGGTGCCGGCCGGACGATGCTGCGGTAACGGCGTCGATAATCCAGCGCGATACCGAGAGCACCGCGAGCGGAATCACGGCAGCGACTACACGCAACGCCATCGTCGCAGCAGCAACGTGAGGTCCGGAGTCCCAAACCATGCGCAAGACCGGCGGAATATTACGAAGCGCGCCCAGGCGTCGTCGCCAACCGCTCCAGAAGCCGTGTTCGGCTGCGACAAATCTGCGAAATCTCTTCAAGACAAAAGGTGCTCAGCAAGCTTCATGCCTATGGAAGCTTCTTAACAGATTGAGGGCCCGGGCCCGCGACGGCCGGCTTACCGGGTTGTTTTGTCGTCTGTGAAACGGCGTAGGGCTTGAATCCGGCTCTCTCCATTCCGCGTTGGGCCTCGGGATTCTTCATAAAGGTGTCCCAGACAAAACTGCTGCGGACATTTTCAGCCATCAGCATGGTGATGCCGGTGTCGATGCCGATGACGTCTTTGTCGTACCAGTTCTTCAATGGATTGAACGCGTTGACGAAGCCGTAGCGGCTCCAGGCGTTGCCGTAACGCTGGCGGATTGTCTTCAATACGCGCAGTGCCGGATCAGTGAGAAAGGGCAGCGAACCGGCGGCGGCGCTTGGGGCGATCGTCCCGTCGATCGGTCCGGTTCGCGGCGGCCCACCCCAGACCTGATAGCCGTGGTCGGAATCGGATGCAGTGATGCCCCATAAATCGTCACTGTAATCCGGAAATTCCTTCGACAAATCCAGACAGAAGCGGCGGTGAACCTCGGTGGCTATTACCGAATTCTGGAAATAGTCCGCATAGCCGTCGCGCTTGCCTCGAAAATCGAACCACGCCTGCGAATACTGATTAATGAACAAGGGCGCGAAAGACCCTATGTACCGCATTCCCGCGTACTCGAATGTGGTGCGCTTCCAGACATCCCACGTTTTAGGCGAAAGCTGGAAAGAATTGGAGCCGATCCCGAGCAGATACATCATCATCAATTCGCTGTAGTAATCCCAGCGGTAAGGAAGGAAGCCGACTTCGGGAGTCCATCCATGAGACAGCAGCGGCGTATCTTCGGAAAGCCAGTTCCATTCGACGCGCTCGAAGATCTGAGTGGCCGTACTAACGGAAGATACTTCGGAATCGAGGACTCTTTCCCCGGTATCGATGTTGACCCAGTGGAAGAAAAATCCTCGATGGTTGGGTTGCCAGTTCAGAAGGGAGCGGAGCGTCAGTGCAACGCGATCGCGAGCATGAGCGTAATCGATGTAGCCGCGTTTTTGGCCGATGCAGACAGCAGTCAGACCGAACCCGGTGGCGGCGATGCTCGCCAGCACGTTCTGCGTGCGCGAATTGGTGCTCGCGCGATCCCGCGTCAGACCGGTAAGCGGACTCGATTGCTCCCAGAAGAAAAGAAAATTGGCATATTCCAGATCGTTGAGAAAGCGATCGTCGTCCGGCGAAAGGCGGTTTTGCGGCACTGGAGCCGATTGGCCCGAAGGGCGGTTAATTTCCGCGGCTGCGGACAGTCCCGCGGATAATAGGTAGGTGAAAAGCCTGCGGCGGGACAGCGCTGTGGAACCTGGAATCTTCACTGGCGTGCTGTTTAGATTGTTAACGATTCGGACGTCAGGCCGCTATACCCGAGAGAAATCAGGGTACGGTTTGGAACATCGTTTGCTCCACCTGAAGGGCGGAATCCTTTAATTGCCCGACGTCCTGGTATCGACAAAACGGATCTCAAGGAAGCGGATTCCGGTTCGGATCGTCGCGTCGGCCGCCGTTCTTATCGTTTTGGCAATTGTAGCTTTCACAATCTTTTTGCGCCAGCGCCCGATCACGCTGCGTGGTGCGGTAGTTCGCCAAAGCGACGATCCGAATAAGGAAGTTCCCATCGCGGGGGCTCAGATCCTGGCGCTCGACGACTCGACCGAAGGAACAACCCGATCCGGCGCTTCGGGCGAGTTCGCCATCCGGGTGCGGCGCTCATTGATCGCACGCCACGCCCTGAAGCTTACCTTCCGCCATCCGGATTACAAGCCACTCGATATTCCCGCGCCGTCGGGGAACGAACTGTATATCGCAAAGATGGTTCCTCTGCGAAAGGAAACGGTGGTAGACCTGACGGGTCCACGTATCGACATCAGCAACGTCTCCGTGAGATACACCATGAGAACGGAGGAAACCGTGGAGATCGGGACAGGCGTGAAAACATTCGAGGTTGCGAACAAGGGAAATGTGCCGTGCGGCGGCCATCCCCCGTGTTCTCCGGATGGCAAGTGGAAAGCTGCGACCGCTTCAACCTTTCTGGATGCGGGGGAGGAGAACTCTTTCCGGAACGCACGCGTTTCCTGTATCGCCGGCCCCTGCCCTTTCACCGCCATCGAACACGACGACTTTTCGAAGGGCGGCCGACGGATCTCCGTGGTTGTCCGCAACTGGTCGGACACCACAACGTTCCTGCTGCAGGCGGAAGCGGTGCGCCACATCCTTACCGACGCCGTCCGAAATTCATACCCGGTGGTCTTCGACCGTACGATGAGTTTTTCGGTGCCGGCGGCGGCTGAGGGAACATGCATCGAAGCGGAGATTGGCGGCAACCCGATCGTATTTCCAATCGATCCGAATCTGTCTTTAAGCTGGGCCGACTGCGAGAAGCAGGCGGGATCGGGAAACAGCAGGCTGTATCGATGCGGGCTCAAGCCGGGATATATCTTTCACTAAAAGTCCTGTTTATGGGGTCGCGAAGCGAAACGACAACTCCGTTTGACTGGCCACCGGGACACCGTTGCGCAAAGCGGGTTCAAATTGCCACAGTTTGGCGGCCTGCACGGAGTTGGGTACGAGCAACTTCCGAATGCCCGTGTTATCTCCGGATGACCTCGCAGCAATCACCTTACCCTGAGCATTGACGTCAACGACAACTGTTACGACGATCGGTTCATGAAGCCGTGAGCGCGCGCCGGGCGGTATGACCGGAGCCACTCGTTTCAAGGGGACAGCCGCGGTGAAGGTGACGGGTTGAGTAACCGGTGCGGCCGTTCGCGCGGGTGGAGTAACGGCCGGCGCGGGAGGTTTCAGGGCCAGCAGCACAGGAGGCAAGGCCGCGTTAACCGGCGCCGGGCTGCCCTGTACCTCGGGCGGTCTCGCTATCACCGGCCCCCGGACAACTTCGTTGGTGGGAGGCGGGACAAAGGGTGCTCTGTCGTTTTTCACCACAAACGTCTCTCCGGAATCGGGATCAGACTCCGCGGCGAAATCCGCATCATAATCGGGTGCGGGTTTCGGGGGCAGAGCGTCCGCCGAAGCAGGAGCCGATTCCTGACCCGGCCCCGGACTTGTTGGTCGGGAATCCGCCGCAGCCTTCAAACGGATTGTAGTCGTCTCTCCCACAAAAGTGTGGTTGGGCTGATAGAAGGTGATCTCGCAAAACAGATCACCTGTCGCGTGTGGATATTCATAACGGCCCTGATGCACTTGCGCGGCGGTTAAGTTCACCTGGGAAGAGTTGAGGTCATCGGTTGTGAACAGGGTGCCGCGTATGGCTCTCTTGACGACCGGACTGGATACGTTCCATGTGATCTCGACCGCACTTCCTTTGCTTGAGATCGCCAATCCAGTCAAGGACGGGGTCGAAGGGGTTCGGCCCATGGCGATGAAAATCACCAGCGCGACGGACAGCAGCGCGAGCGACACCAACCAGATATTCTTTGTGGAGTCCGAAGGCGTCTTTGGCGTGATTGCGGTTTCCGTCGGACGCGACGCCGGACTACGAATGCCCCCAGGAACCGCCGCAATTCCCTTACGGGACGCCGCTGCGCTCGATGCTGCTTTGCTTGCAAGTGGGCTGGATGCGCCTTTGCCTGATGCGGCTTTGCTTGTTGAGACGGATGGCGGATTCGCGGCCGCCAATGGAAGCTCGATTCTCTTCGGTTTTTCCACTTCGGGTCCGCCGTCGCGAAGAGAAAACCTCGCGAGAGGGAGCGTGTCGAGCGGGGTCCCGCCGACGCCGAAGCTGAACACACTGACCTCGTCGAACGTTGGCTGGATCAGCATGAAAAACCCTCCCCGCTCGCCCAGAAGGTTCATCAGCCACCGGTCTTCCTTGCGGATCTGGAGATCGGTGGCAAGATGGCTGCGGAAATAGCCCACGACACGCGAACCCCCGTCCGCCTGCTGTTTCGCTACAGCTTCTTCGAAAATGGCTCGGTCAGCCGGACAAGCTCGGAATCGCGGGCCGTACTGATACTGAATTTCGACGGGCACAAAATCGATCACCGTGTCCGTCGAACCCCATAGCGCATGCTTCGAAGCAACGCACAAACCGCCGAACTCAAGCCCGGGCTGCTGCGGGATCGCCCGGACGCCTTCATAAATCAGCCGCCGCAGGCGCCGAATAGCATCCTTCCTGATCCCCAGCAGTAAGCTGCCGTTCGGCGTCAGAAGTTCCTTGACAGCGTCTCTTTCCGGCGAGAGTGGATGGATCGGAGTGGACATTTCCAGGCCTTTCAAAAACTCAGACGCGTTCCTGCCCGCGGCTGACTGGAGTACTCCTCAATTGAGTCTGATAAAACGGCGCGGTGGTAGTCGTTCGAACGTGAACGCGCCCGTACGTTGAGGACGTCGCCGGTCGACCGGCCATACGCACTGGAACCGTCTCCAGGGAAATTCTGAAGGCCTGGCTGGAACGATCTCCGCCGCGAATTCCGCCCGGAAATGATTCGTTATAACCCGACCCTTCCCGCATCACGTTCGGGTAGCTGAGTTGACTTGACTGTACGAGTGTCGTCATCAAAGCATCGACGTCCAGCGCCCCGCCGGCCAGATCGGAGCGTCTGCCGTCAACCGGCAGTAAGTCAGACGTGGAAGATTCTTTCGCGGCTACAGTCGAGGCGGGAAGATCGATGGCTTCCACACTTTTCGGAACTGAGAGCGCGAGATTGACTCCGATCACACTGTCGGCGCTCACAGTGACGGTGTTGACTGAAGCGTAACAACTCCGCGAACGAGGCTTGTGGAGTTGCAGGTTGCGCTGACCCGCGTGCCGGGGATTGGTGCGCGGCTTAAAGTCTGTGACCGAATCCTGGATGGTGGACTTGTTTGTAGTCGTTTGGGCCGGAAAGTCCGCTCGACTAATGATGGAGCGACATAAAGAATCAGCACGCCTCGTCATAGGTTGTACACACTACCAACATAGACGGAGTTTCAGGCGAAGACAGCGGGCAAACCGCCGAATTGCTCGTTCAGGTACGGGTCGAAGATATTCAAATGTATGACGGCACCCATCCGGCGGTCGCGACGTTGACTTTGGATAGGTGCCGCAGATTACAAAAGCTCAAGTCAGCGATGCCGGGATCCCCCGGTTGTTCCACGCAGCAGACCCACGAAGCTTGTCAGTTAGAAGGAGGATGATACATGTCCGGCCTGAGCCACGCCCGGTAGCTTTCGGTAGCCTGCATGTTATACACCTGTGCGCCGGACGGTCTCACCTCGATGGTTTGGCTCAAGGTGGTGGAACTCGTACCCGCCTGGAACATATGGTTCCCGTTTGGCAAAAGTTGCGCGCTTCCCAACGCAGCGCTATAAACTCCCAGGTCGGCGTTCAGCACTGGCGTAACGATCATATTCGTCTGATCCACCATCAATTCCTGCCCTCTGCTGTTGCCAGAACCCAACCCGACAGGAGGCGGGGAGACGCGCGTGTTGCCATCGTCATAGACTGTTATGAGCGTCGTTCCCCCGTTCTCGAAACTCGCATTGTGCTGGTGTGAAAACCACGGATAAGGATCGTTGGAATTGATGGCGAAATCGCCGTCCACACCCATCCGCCAGAGAACGTTTTTGGTACCTGTACCGTTGTTGTAATCGATCTTCATCAGCCAATCCTGATGGCGAGAGGAATACAGCAAATTGCCTTCTGAAGGAATGTAATCCAGACTGTTGCCATGAAGCCAGTCATTTGCGATCGGCGCAAGCAATACCGGCGGACAGCCGCCCTGGCCGTTGGTACAGGTCTCGCCGAGAACCGCGGGGCGATTGATATCCAGCTGATCGTAGGAGTTCCAGAACCACTTCACCTGCCAGTTGCTGTCCAGAATTATGATCGTGTCGCCAAGGATATCCACCGGAGCGGTGGAACCCTGCGTTCCCGCCGGGAAAATCTTTTCCGTGGCCCCGATGACCATCGTGTCGCCATTTGGCAGGATTTGTACGTCATGACTGAATGAGTTAATCGGGTCGGTGCCCATGGCGACAAGCTGCTCGGAAACGCGGCCCGCGTTGGTTTCGCGAAGGGTATTACCGGCCAGGTCGATTGCGCGTATGAGCTGGTTTGCGGTGGGCGTGGGACTCGTACCCTCCCCACTGGCGGTCATGAACAGGTCGCCACCGGGGAGGGAGCGCGTGAGCAGCATAAGTTGACCGGCGTCCGCAGCCTGCTGGTAATACCACACGACATTTCCCGTGAAATCAGTGGCGAACGGGAAGGTCGTCAGATAGGCATGAAGCACCACCTTTTCGCTGGGGTCCGCCTGGGTTGTTTCGGGCACGAGAACCTGGGTGAGAGAAAACGTCTCTGTCGGTGTACCGGTCGTAAAAGACAGAGCCGTCGGGCCGGTTTTGATGATGGCGCCTCCCGATTCGACCTCATAGTTCATGAGGTAGGTCGTGTTGGCGCGCATGCCGGCGATAAAAATGTTATTGCTCAGAATTCCGCTACAGGGGACCCAACCCGTCTGACTGATTTTGAGAGTGTTTTTCGGGTAAAAGTACACCGCGATGAAGTCGCCGACCGGGCACGCTGGAGCGCTGAATGGCGCTACCAGCGGATTCGGCATGGCCGTGACAGTTGCTTGTCCCCCGACCACCCGCGACTGGATTGCGTAATTCGCCGTGGATGTCGCAGTCTCACCAGACGCCAGGTCGCGCGCCGTAACTTCAACAGTGTAAAACCCTCAGTAATGGAAGGCGTCCATTGAAATGAGTTGGTGAGCGCGAAATCCCGCACGATCTTCAAGGTTTGGCCCTTGTAGCCCTCGCTGAACTGATAGGTAAGCGGCCCGGGATTAGTATCCGTTGCGGTCACAGTCCACGTGACGCTGGTGCCGACGGGCTGCGGTGATGATACCGACGGAACAAGCTGTGTTATCTGAACCGTTGCATAGAGTTGAGAAGCCAGCAATGCCATCGTTAGCAGCGTCAGAATCCGGAAGTGTCGCATATTCTCCTTAAATCGAGTCCATAGTTGCCAGCGGAATGCATTTACGGTCTCGCTTCCACGAAGTCAAGCAGATGATTCGTAGGGAATCATACGCCTGAAGCTATGCATAAATCAAGAATAAAGTATTTTACGTAACACATGTAGTACCAATGGTTTCTGAACTTGCCAGTGAGCAGTGTCCCGAATCGGGGATGGGTGGCCGACGGACCACGACGCGATATCCTGACTGGGGGCCTGCGAACCAGGTGATCGTCCGCCGCGTATCTCTCACATGACGTTTCGAGGCATCCTCAGCGAGGCCGCCGCGGCTCTCAATTTCAACCGCCAGCGCAGCCTCCTCACTATGGCGAGCCTCGCCTGGGGCGTCGCCTGCTTCGTAATTCTCTACTCTTATGGCGAGGGGTTCGGCGTTGCGCTTCGCACTTCGTTCCAGGCTGTGGGCCAGGACCTGGTGCTGATGTTCGGCGGCCAGACATCAGCCCAGGCCGGAGGTGAAAGGTCGGGCCGAAAGATCAAGCTGGAGCTCACCGACGCGGATTTGATTCGCGATAACGTTCCGCTGGTCGCCGCGGTGTCGGCCGAACTGATGTTGCGGGATTCGAACGTCGTGCAGGGCGCCCGTCAGCAAAGCATGACGGTGCGGGCGGTGGAAGTACCTTACGGAAAAATCCGGAACATGTCACTGACCTCGGGACGGTGGCTCACGAACGAGGATTATCAGACGAAACAGCGGGTCGCAATCCTGGGCGCCAAGGCGGCGCAAAAGCTATTTGGCGAGATTCCGCCCGACGGAGAAACGATTTCAATCAATGGGTTGCAGTTCGAGGTGGTTGGCCTGTTGAAGACCAAGACCCAGATTTCGAATTACAACACGCCGGACAATGAGTGCATCTTTATTCCGCTTTCGACGGCGTCGCTCCTCCACGACATCAAGTATCCGGATGACATCGTCTGGATGCCGGCGAATCCGATGTTTCGGACTCAGGCGGTCAAGCAGGTCCGCGCGGTGCTTGCGCGCGTCCACAACTTCGCGCCCACCGATGAACGCGCACTCGAGCTGATCATATTCAATGAGTTCATGAAGATCATCGATGTCATGTCGGCTGCTCTGCAGGTGCTCCTGGGACTGATCGGCGCGCTGACACTGGCGATCGGCGGAATTGGCCTCGCGAACATCATGCTGGTCTCTGTGACTCAGCGGACACGTGAAATCGGGGTGCTGAAGTCGATCGGCGCAACACGCGGGGCGATTCTGGCGCAGTTCCTGGCCGAGGCGATGGCGATCGTGACGGTTGGCGGGCTGATTGGAGTCTTGATCGGCTGGGGCGTGACTTCGGGGATTCAAACGCTGCCGCTGCTCGGACCTCTGTTCAAGGACACCAGCGGGACGGGCGACATTCATCTGCACGTCTCCCGCTTCGCCATTATTTCTTCGACAACGGTGCTCGAAGCCATCGGGCTTTGCGCAGGGCTTCTCCCTGCGCTCAAGGCGTCGCGTCTTGATCCGATCGAAGCTCTGCGTTACGAATAGAGGGGATGTTACCTCGGATCAATTTTTCTAAAACAGCCCCTGGGGCGCTCGAGGCGATGCGCGGGCTGGAGCACTACATAAACCAGTCGTCCGGGCTGGAACCAACCTTGCGAGAGCTGGTCAAGACACGGGCGTCGCAACTCAACGGCTGCGCGTATTGCATCGACATGCATACTAAGGACGCGCGCGCTGCGGGGGAAAGCGAGCAGCGTTTGTATTCGCTCGACGCCTGGCGGGAAACGCCGTTTTACACGGACCGCGAACGGGCGGCGCTCGAATGGACCGAGGCGATTACGCTGATTGCAGAAGACCATGCGCCGGATGACGTTTTCATGCGCGTGCGGCAGTTCTTCAGCGAACCCGAGATGGTGAATCTGACACTTGCCATTGCATCGATCAACGCATGGAATCGTTTGATGATCGCCTTCCGGGCCGTGCCCGGGACCTATCAGCCGAAAGCGGCTCAGACTGGTGGCAAAGGCGCCTGACGCCGGGCGGGTTGCGTTCACCGTTTGAATGCCGGACACTTGAACAACAGGAGTTTTATGCCATCGATCCAATTCAATCTGAATGGGAAGCCGCAAGACGCGGATGTCGTTCCGGGGATGCCGCTACTCTGGTATCTGCGGGACACGCTGGGGATGACCGGCACCAAGTTCGGCTGTGGCATGGCGCTCTGCGGCGCGTGCACCGTGCACATCAACGGGCAGGCCACGCGCTCGTGCGTAACGCCCGTTTCCAGTCTCAGCGGGAAGAATGTAACAACCATCGAAGGCCTCTCCGCAAACGGTCTCCATCCCGTGCAGGCTGCCTGGATTGAAGCTGATGTCCCACAGTGCGGATACTGCCAGTCCGGCCAGATCATGGCTGCCGCCTCGCTGCTGGCGAAGAAGGCGCAACCCAGCGACGACGATATCGACGAAGTGATGCGCGGCAACATCTGCCGCTGCGGAACTTATCAGGATATTCGCCACGCGATCCATCGCGCGGCCGAGATCCAGGCTGCGGGAGGTAAAGCATGAGCGCGCTGGCGACTGCTCCGGCGAAGCGTCCCGCTCTCAATCGGCGCGGTTTTCTGCAGGCAGGCGCTTCCGCGGTCGGGGGCTTGCTTGTCGGATTTTACCTGCCGGAGAAGTCCAGACTCGCGGCACAGACGGCAGACGCTGCGAATGCCGCGGCAACTGCCACTCCGATCACGATGAACGCGTGGATTCACATCGCGCCGGACGATACGGTGTCCTTCATGATCCATAAGGTGGAAATGGGGCAAGGCACCTTCACCTCGTTGTCCCA
>Ga0206810_1113_pt1 | contig 11438 bp, 14 predicted proteins | sample Alteio_BWOrgCont_56_FD_152889 | JGI IMG/M metagenome (GOLD analysis project Ga0206810, IMG submission 152889) | Enriched cells from forest soil in Barre Woods Harvard Forest LTER site, Petersham, Massachusetts, United States -... | ecosystem: Environmental > Terrestrial > Soil > Temperate forest >...
ACACCGTGCAGAGACAAGTCACCATCGACTTTCCATTGCCCGTCGGCGATTTTTTCGATGCGAGAGGAGCGGAAGGTTATCTCGGGAAACTTCTTCGTCTCCAGTGTCATCTCCTCCATATGTGTCTGGATCGTTGCCTGATCTTCCGCGTCGATCCTGGCGTCGGGCTTCACCGTCATTTTCGCGGTTTCGATACTGAATTCGATGTGCGGGGCCGTCGATGCCCCGATAGTGCCGGAGGAGATGGGCGCATTGATCGTATGGTCGTGCGCGGCGGCTGACAACAATCCGGATTTCCCGACGTGAATGGTGATCGTGCTGCGCTGCGTATCAATTGCTCTTTCCTGGGCTCGGTCTTGCGCCAGAAGGGGTAGAGCAGCCAGGAGCGCTGCCCAGGATATTATGGCCCTAAGCAGCATACGAATAGACCCTCCTCAGATTGTGTTCGAAAATCCTGGCGGGAAGCACGCTCGTCACCGTCTGGCGTCCGCTAGTAACGAGCCGATTCTCCCATTGCCCGATGTTGCCCATCAGAAGCGAGCGTTGTTGCACGTGGCGTGTCCGGCGGCGGCGCAGTGATTCATAGCGGCGCAGAGCCAACTCCGGCGTCGCCTCCGTGGAAAACGATTTCGCAAGAACCAACGCGTCTTCAAGCGCCATGCAGCCGCCCAGTCCGAGATTCGGCGTGCAGGGATGAGCAGCGTCTCCGAGTAACATCACTCTCCCGTGTCCCCAATGTTTCAGGGGAGGAAGATCGTACGCGCCATTTTTCAGAATGGCGCCTTCTTCGGTCCCGGCAATCAGGCTTTCGACCGGTTCGTGCCATCCTGCGAACATCTGCACAAGCTCGCGCTGACGGCCTTCGTGTGAGTCGACGTGACCAGGATCGGTATTCGCCGTCGCATACCAGGTGAACCGATCGCCGCCGGTGCTGAGAATGCCGAAGCGTTTTCCTCGTCCCCAGGTTTCGCTGTTCGAGCCTTTCGAGACAGCGCCTGTAAGGCGCGCCAGACCCCTCCAGATCGTGTAACCGCGGAAGATTGGCTCACGGATTCCCAATAATTGAGAGCGAACGCGCGAACGAATGCCATCGGCCCCGATGAGGAAGTCATGCTCCATCGAAACACCATTGGAGAAGTGAATTCCTACGCTGGATTTTTGCCGTTCGAAATATCCAAAATCGTGGCCGAGACGAACGCGCTGCGCAGGCAATGCAGAAATCAATGCGTCCAGCAGATCTGAACGGCGTGTGCACAAGGCGGGTACGTCGAAATGACCCAGCCCGATATCCATCAGGATGGTGCCTGTCCGGGAGCGAACGAGGAAATGCTGGTTCGGTCCACTCAGTGTCGCGACTCTTTCGAGCAGACCCAGTTCCTTCAGGACGCGCGTGGCGTTGGGCCAAAGCATCATGCCTGCGCCCACCTCGCGCAGTTCGTTCGCCCTCTCGTAGACCGTTGCCTGAATGTCTGCGCGATGAAGCGCGACAGCCGCCGCAACCCCGCCGATGCCGCCACCGATGATGCCAATGTCGAATTTAGAATGACCCATTGCCCGTCGATTTGTGTTTACGTGAAAATTTCCGCTCGAGATCCGGCCAGAATTCCTCGAGGATGTTCGACGCCATGTCGACACCAGGCTGACTGCCGAGTTTGAATAAACCGTCCTCCGCATCGCGATTCCCGGGATAATAAACCATTGAAATGGCGACCGCAGTCGAGTTGCCCGCGATCTCCGAGAAATTAAACTGTCCGCGGCCCGAGTCGTTGTGCGTCCAGAAAATCTGACCGGCAGCGGATCCAGGTCTCGACCAACCACTTCCCGCGCCGCGCCGGAAATAGTGCGGGTCCTGACGCGGGATTGTCGGAAGGACGGCTTCGGTCATGTAATTTGGGCCTCGGCCGCAAAGAGCACCCCCAGCGCCACGGTCCCGCGGTCAAATGAGTCCAGAGTCGCGATCCGGAATTTTTCGTGTGAGTTGAGCGGTTTGTACTCCGCAAGGCTGGGAGACGCGCGGAAATAGGGATGATCCAGAGAACACGTTTGGGCTCCGGCGGTGAAGTCGTGGTGGGTACGGTCTGCTGACAAAACGCCGGGATGGGAAGTAAGCTCATCAGCACAACGACTGAGTGATATCTCTTCCGGTAGCAAGTCCGGAGACAAAGGCGCCCCATTCGGCGACGGGCGCTTCTGGTCGGGGGTCGAATTCTTCGGTGTGACGTTCGTCGGGATGGAAGGATTCACCTGTGTAAGGAGACGCCGGCGATGGACTTCAGTTAATGACGATTCGTTCATTTGGGCCAGGCTCGAACCCGATACGGCTCACATTTACGTTTATATCGGGCGAAAATGACCCCTGAAGAACCGCTGGATGACGAGATGTTCATTAACTCGAACTTCTCGCTATGGGGCGATACAGAAAGCAGGAGTCAAGACCAATATGATCAATCCGGTTTCTTCCGCATCGGCAATATCACAGGCCGTTGTCCCGCAAAATAAGGCGCAAGCCAAGCCACAACGGGCTTCGTCTTCGAACCGAAGGACTCGGTTCAGCTAAGTCCGAAGCCGCAGGTCCAGGCATCTGGTGACGTCGATCACGACGGCGACAGTCACTAACCGGAACGCCACCTCACCAGGTGGGGTGTGGAAACCTGTGAACCGAACAGCCACAGCTACCGATTGGGGAAAGAAAACCTATACGAATGCATTAACATCAAGGCATGCGGCTGCTGCTGGTGGAAGATGAAGTCGAAATTCAAGGTTTCCTGAGGCGTTCGCTGACTGAAGCCGGATACCAGGTAGAAGCGGCTGGGGATGCCAGGACTGCCGAGCGAATGACCATCGAGAGCACGCATGACGTGCTGGTCGTCGATCTCGGCCTTCCTGACGAAGACGGCCTCAGCCTGATCCTGCGTCTGCGACAGCTTGGGCTGCGTGCGCCAGTACTCATCCTGTCGGCAAGGCGTTCGGTGGATGACCGGGTGCGAGGGCTGGAACAGGGTGGCGACGATTACCTGACCAAGCCATTCGCGCTTGCCGAGCTGGTTGCAAGGTTGCGCAATCTGGTGAAGCGAAACAGCTCTTCGGTCGCCGAGGCTACTCGCCTGCGAGTGCTCGATCTCGAACTGGATCTGCTCAGACGTGAGGCTTCCCGGAGCGGCGAGATCCTGAACTTGACGCCCCAGGAATTCATACTTCTGGAATATTTGTGCCGAAATGCGGGCCGCGTTGTCACACGCTCCATGATCCTCGATGAAGTCTGGGGTATGCGGATACAGCCGGATACGAATGTCGTCGATGTTCACATCTACCGTCTTCGCGGAAAGGTAGACACGGATAGGCATCGACCCCTCATTCGAACGCTGCGAGGTGTGGGCTATGTTCTCAAAGACCGCTAAACCGATAATGCAGAGCGCCGCATGGCGTATCTCGATGTGGGCCACGCTGGCATTCGCCTGCGGCACCATGGTCGTCTTCATATTCCTTCATCAGTTTGTCGCCGGGGACATTCAGCGGAGAACCGATGCCTGGCTGGCGGGAGAGGCTGGAGTGCTGAGCGATGTGGCGGCGCGAACTCCAAAAGGGGTGCTCTACAGACGAGTCGTCGGAGAGGTTGCCGAACTCGCGAGTAGGGAGGTACCGCACAAGCGAGGAGCCAGGACGGGACTGAATAATTCAGTCTTCTTCCTTCAAACCGCCGCCGATGGGACAGTGCCTTTGTGGGTTGGGGCAGGAGATGTCAACGCCCATTTGAGCGCCGTCAGGAACACCAGGATCATCCCGGATACCCCGACTAGCGTGCACATAGCCGGCTTTGACGCGCCTTTTCGCGTGGTCTGCGTCCGGATGGGTAACGGAAGCCAGATTTACCTGGGCGTGTCGGAACGCGACCAACTGCGAGTGTTGGGCAAATTGAGTCTTCGCTTTGTCCTTTTATGGTTGCTGATCGTCCTGATAGGTTCCGCGATCGTGTTTTACAGCACCCGGCGGGTGCTGCGTCACGTTCAGGAGATCACCGAAGCTGCTTCGCGAATAGGTGAGGCTGACTTGAGCAGCAGAGTTCCAACGACACGTAGAAACGATGAAGTCTCACAGCTGGCAATCACGCTGAACCGGATGCTGGATCGCATTGAAAGATCGGTTCACCAACTGCACACCATTACTGGATCGCTTGCGCACGACCTTCGGAGCCCGCTGACCGCTGTACGCGCCAAGCTGGAGATGTCCCTGACCGCCGCGGCGCACGACGAGGAGTCGGAATCGCTTGTATCGGCCATTGAAGACATGGATCGTCTCACAGAGTTTCTCGACAAATCGCTGGATGTTGCCGAAGCCAAGGCAAATGCGCTCAGGCTGAACCGCGTTGCAGTCGACCTGGACGATCTCCTGAGAGTAATGGTTGAGCTCTATGAGCCGTCCATGTCTGAAAAAGGGCTGCGCGTGAAGTTATGTAGCGCGGGGTGGCTGGAGGTCTCCGCGGACGCGGCACTCCTCCATCGCATGATCGCCAACCTTTTCGACAATGAATTGAAGCATCTGCCGGCCTCATGCACCGTCACAATTTCTCTCGGCAGCTCGGAAGATTCGGCGTTGCTCGTCGTGGAAGACGACGGACCGGGCTTCGAATCGGAGGTCCTCTCGCAAATCTTTGAGCGTCGCGTGAAGGGGCGGAACTCGACCGGCCACGGCTTGGGTCTGGCGTTTATCGAAGCTGTCGTACGCGTTCATGGCGGTAATATTGAGGCTTCGAATGGTAACGACGGCGGCGCCCGTCTGACCATCACCCTGCCTCGCGCCGTTCATTCAATGAGACCTCTTTCCCCTGCCTTGGCCCACGCTTGAAACAGAACGCAGTCTGTTCACGCGGTGTACGCTCTACTTCGTTGTGACCCGTCGCCCGAGAATCATTTTCACCAGCAAGTGGTCGGTGGCACCGGTTAAGCCGACGCCGACTCCGAAGTTAAATTCCCATTTGGGGCTGAAGTTCAGATCGGTGACGGCAAAGATCTGTTGCTGTTGTTGCTGCAGGGGGTCGAAGCCGGTGATCGGGCCGAGCGCGCCATAGTATTCGAAGCCCGCATTGACAACCTTCGTCACATCGTAGCCAACCTTGACGTTAGGAGAGAATGTCACGCCTTGTGAAACCGACGGTCCATGAAACGAGCGGTCAATGGTCGGGTTGAAGCACAGGTACAGCCTGCCGAGGGTCTTGTCCACAATCGGCCGGATCTCGATCGTCCATGTATCCGGCGAATACACGGCCCGCTGGTAACCGATCTCTGTCGACAAACTGACTCCCACCGGCCACTTCCACGATTCCGGGACGGCGACGCGTGGGCGGATATGATCGCCGACCCATTGCCAGCCGACCCGCGAGTCCGCGCTGGTGAAGACGTAAAAGCCAAGCTCGAACCAGTTGCTGAAGCCGTGCGTGATTTCGAGCGTTTCGTGTAACTGGTGTTCGGTGGGATATTGGCCGTCGACGACCGTCTTGGTCCCCTCGAAGGTGAAGTTGCTGTGAAGCTCGAACATGGTGGCGCCGGGCGAAACGAGCTCGGAACCGTACACCTGAATCTCATAACTGCCCTGCGCATACAGGAGGCCGAAGGGAGCGGAAGCGAGAGCGGCGAGCAGCAGGATTCGTGCCAATATCATGGTGACGTCTGACTCATGTGCCCTTTGACTGCGACAATTTCGCGGGCGCAGCGGGATCAAATATTTGTTTATATCTTCAGAAAATGACTCCTGAAAAACGCCAGAATGACGAGATGTTCATCTTCTACATACAGAGCTTATTCCTGCCTCCGGGCAACCTGTCCCGGCAACAGAACGTCGAGTAGTCGTAGCCGCGGTTTCCATGCCCAAATCGGCCGGATTCATACTTCTTTTCGTTCCCTGCGCCTTCGTACTTGCTCTTGCGGCCTCACCCTCGTCGGCGAACCTTCAGGAGAGCGCTCTACGCTGGCTGGCTCAAGATGTATGATCTTCAGTTCGACGAGGCACACCGCGCCTTCGCCGCCTGGAAACAGAGTCACGCGGACGATTCGCTTGGGCCTGCGTCAAACGCCGCGGCCTGTTTGTTTTCCGAGCTGGCCAGATTGGGCGCTCTCGAATCTGAATTGTTTGTGGATGATTCCCACTTCAAAGAACGCGCGAAGTTGCGGCCCGATCCGGCCAGGGAGGCGCTGTTCGCTCAGGAGCTCGCCCACGCGGACCGGTTGGCGGATGCAGCATTGCAAAGATCCGGCGCCGATTCCAATGCCTTATTCGTCAAGTCTCTGACCCTGGGCTTGCGCGCCGATAATGCGGGCCTGATCGAAAAGCAGTCTTTCGCAGCGTTGAGTTACACGAAGGAGGCACGCGTCTTTTCCGAGAGATTGATACAGGTGAAGCCCGAGGCTGCCGACGCGTACCCTGGTCCGGGTATGGAGAACTATCTGTTGAGCCTGAAGCCGGCGCCTCTGCGTGTTCTCCTGCGAGTGACGGGCTCGAACGTTGATCGCGAGAGGGGCCTGCAGGAGCTTCGGGAGACGGCAGCTCACGGTCGTTACCTGGAGCCATTTGCCAAGCTGGTGCTGGCGGTGGCGGCATTGCGGGATAACAACCCTGTCCATGCACGTGAACTCCTTGGGGAATTGCACACGCGCTTTCCGGACAACGAACTGTACACGCGCGAGATGGACCGCATCGATGAAGGAGCGCGTTGATGGATCCGACGGCGATAGAGCCAATTCCGGCGAACCCGGATAGCGACACGCCCCGGGTTCCAGTGGATCTTGAGCGCAGGGCTGCCACCTCCCAGGCGACCTCGCACCTCTCGCCCTTGTCACACCCTCATTACGTCTATCCCCCTGAGAGGCGAATAATCGCATCTTCCACCCTGCTCACGCCCGGTTCAGGCCATTCCAGATTCAAAGCCGTTCTCTGGATCTCCATTGGTCTCACTGCGCTCTTTGTCCTCATCACTTCAGAAGTTCTTCTTGTCACCGATTACCCCATGTACCACGCCTACCGTCTGCAGGTGATCGCCGACCGCCATCTCCTCATCCCCCATACATTCTGCGGCGTCCTCGCTCTGCTGGCGGGCCCTGTGCAGTTTTCATCGCGCATTCGCCAGCGTCACCTGCAATTCCATCGCGTCCTCGGCCGCATCTACGTCATCTGCGTCTTTATCGGCGCCTTGAGTGGGATCGCCCTCTCCGCCGGCCGCCCCGGCATGCCAGGAACCTCCATGCAGGCGGCCGCCTGGATCGTCTGTACCGCCGCCGCCTTCATTACCGCGCTGAACCGCCAAATCGCGGAGCATCGGCAATGGATGGTTCGCTCCTATGCAGTCACGTTTACCTTCGTCTCCAGCCGCGTGCCCAATCTCTGGCCCCCCTACTGGAGCCATCTTGGCGACACTCTCGCCGCCGTCGGCGTCATCGCCTTCACGCTTGCGTCCCTGCTTGTTGTCGAGGTCGGCCTCAACTGGCACGAGCTCACCACCCGTCGTGCCTGATGGTTGTCGGGCTATGCAAATGCCGGGCTAAGGCTTTATTGCCACCAATAATCCGAGGGGGCCCGACGGGGGCTGGGTTAAAGCCTCCCGATTAATGGTGGAGGCCTTTTGGAGCGGGGCTATAGCGTTCGGCCTGTTTGTCGCAAAGAAGCCGTAGCCTCTCAGGTTTATTTGCTCACTACAAGAACTGAAAACGAATCCGGCACCATCGGTCCTCTGCCGGCGGCTGCTCCCGCCGGCGCTGGAGAGGTGGCCGGCCCGTAATCCGCTGCAACCAGCAATATCCTGTTCGTCTTGCTATCCCAGACCATCTGTTTGGCGCTTGGCTTCGTCTCAACAGTCTGTTCAACCACAAAGCTGGTGGGGCTTTTCTCCTTCACGACAGTCAGCGTACCGTCAACCTGCGCGCTGTACGTTTCCATCGTTTTCGGACTGAAGATGGCGGAATCGACACCGGACCCGATCGGCAGAGCATCGATGACTTTTCCGTCACTGGCGTTAAGCATCACCATCGTTTGCGGTTCACGACAGGCCGCAAAGAGAATGTGGTTTTTCAGGTCGATGGCCAGCCCTGAACATCTGCCGCCTTTGCCACCGAGATCGAAAGGGGCAGATGCTGTGAGCGTCTTCGCGTCTATGACAGCGACGTTGTTCCGGTCCCTGATATCGACATAGACATGCCCCTTGCCATCCGTGACAGCTTGCTCCGGCATTCCGCCGAGGTCGATTGCTCCCAACACTGCGCCATCGACCGCGTTGATCACCGTCGCGTTAGGAGCAGTGTGACTGAAAATGTAGACGTGCTCATTAAACGGGTCAAATAGAATCGCGTCGGGGCCGCCCTGCACGTCGATCGTCTTGATCGTTTTAAGCGTCTTCGTGTCCCACATCACGACGGGTTTGCTGCTGGCGAAACCATGGCCCGATTTGGGATCGACAACAACTCCATTGGCGGCGGCATCGGGGATTTCGCCGGCTGGCTCAAGGGTATCGAGATTGAAGACAGTTATCCGGCCAGGGTTCTTTCGCGGAATGTATAGCTTGCGTCCCTCGACATCCGCACAGGCCGTATCGAAGGTTCCTGCGCCGCCGACCTTGACCGTTTTCACAACCCGGTAAGGACCGTCACTGGAGGCGCTTGCAGCCAGGCCCGCCAGCACCAAAATCGCGAATCCCCCAATGTATACAAGGTAAAAACGTCGCATGAATTTTCTCCTCATTTTCCGCTGCACCGATGCCGCAATGATCGCCGGCACACCGAGGCCAAAACGCTATAACGATACACCAGTTTTCGGAGCGGGCGGAAGGCGCGGCCCCAACGAGACCAGAGACCGGCCTTGTTCCGGGGGTGCATTTGGCGTACGCTGAAACTCAAATCTTTCAAAGGAAGACCATAATATCCACTCTAAAGCTTTCGCTGCGACGCGCGTTGGTTGGCACCGCGTTCGCGCTCACCTGCGCTTCCCTTACTCTGGCGCATATCAGGATCGCGCCCACGGAATCGGTGCCCGGAGCGCGCGAGAAGTACACGATGCGCGTGCCCAATGAGAAGAAGGTCAATTCAACGAAGGTGGTCGGAGAATTTCCAGAGGGACTCGACATCTATGACTTCGAATTCAAGCCAGGTTGGAATATCGAATTCAAGAAGAACGACAAGGGCAAGATCACAGGAGCCACGTGGACAGGCACACTACATCCCTACGAATTCATCGAGTTCGGTATGCTGGGCATCAATCCGAAGGAAGAAAAGGATCTCGTCTGGCGCTTTGTCCAGTATTACGAAGACGGTACGACCGAAGAGTTCACCGGTCCGGTCGGGTCACGGTTGCCGTCGCCCGTAACCACGCTCAAGAAACCTGAACCGGCGGTCAGAGCTTCAAAGTAGTCTCTTCTGTGGTTGAAGGTCGGGACCTTGGTTAACCGGTCACTTCTGTCAGCCAGAAGGGAGTACGAGCAGTATTGCGAGCACAATCGTCACAAGCGGATTACTCACCCAGACATGGATCAGCGCTCCCGCAAGTGACCCCGCGGCATTTATCAGACTGAAGCCGAAAAATACGCGCCGGTCCGCCTCAGACCTTAACCTCCAAAATCGCAGGAGGGTTGCAATCAAGTGTGGAATCGCCACGGCGCCCATGGCCGTTTTCATTCCGTATTGAGAGGCGACGAGGGGCGTCAGCAGACGGCCGACTCCGAAACCGGCGATCGATGCGATTCCGCCGGCCAAGGCCGTGACAACTGCGACCACGATGTTGAATGCCACAGGTTCCTCCTGGAGGCTGGCCGGGTGAGAACCCGGTATGGTTAGCGAACCATTTTGGGCGAAGGCTGGATGGGCGCACCATCCCGAGTTTCATCGGTGGCCCGGCGTACCACCTTCTCGCCCGGTTTAGATTCCCGATCACTTCCACGATCTTCCTCACCCACACCCTTTTTTACGTCGACCCATTCCGCGTGGCCGGCCTGATCGCGTATCACAAACGTCCGCTCGGTCGTGGTGACGACACTTGTTTTTGGCACGAAGAGCCCGGGGCGGGAACGACGCACGGGCCACTTGACGGTCGGATACATACCGGGAGCCAAAGATCCATCACGATTCATCACATCCAGTTCAATCGCCATGGTGCGGATCTTTTGATCAAGTGCATGAGAGATGCGCGCGAGATTCCCCGAGTACGTTCGTTCCGGCCAGGCGGGGACCTGGAAGGGAACGCTGGCCCCGTTTACGATCCCACTGACATCCTCCTCCGGCACGGGCACCACGAGGCGAAGATGGCTGATCTGTTGGATAACCGGAAGTGTGACGTCGTTTCCGGGGTCCACAAGCGCGCCCGGGTGGACCATGCGCTCTGTTACGACTCCTTCAATCGGCGCTGAGATTTTCAGATAAGCCTGGAGATCCCTGAGCCATCGGACTGCCCCTTCCATCGCCTGGATCGCTTGTTGGCGAGAATTCAAAAGTGCCTTCGCGGAGTCCACCTGCTTTTCGGCCTGGATTACCTCGTTACCGGCGATCGCACCGGGGGGTTCGGCAGCACTCTTCATACGCTCGTATGTACTCTGCGCTGCTGCGAGTTGCGCTTCCGCTTGTAACCGGTCAGCCTCAGCGGCCTGCACTTTGGACTCCGCTTCGGCAATCTGAGCGTTCATTTCAGGAGCGCTCAATTCCGCCAGTAAGTCGCCTTGTTTTGACACGGCTGCCGCGGTCCACCAGAACGCGTTCGACATACCCCACAACCCTTGCGTGCAAAGATACGGTCTGAAAGGGCAAGAACTCGCCTGGTGGTTCGACGGTACGGGACACAGGTTTGGATACGACCGGAACCAACTCGCCGGTTTGTGCCCGGGCGAACGAGGCAAGCAGGCCAGGAATAAACATCAAGAGAACGACCGATTTATTGCGCATCATAGTATCGGCTCGCAGGGTCCATCGGATTGAGTGACGGAGAAGTAATCGACGCTCTCCCTTGCAGGATCGCGTAGATCGAGGGAAGAATAGTCAGCGTCGCGAATGTGGATATCGATGCCGGCATTGGCTTCCCGGATCGCCTGGCGCAACATTTCGCGCGATGGCAACCCCTCTCTCTGACCGCCCACGAAGTAGGTGCGGCACATCATTCCGTATTCGCGTGCGGCCCGCGCCGCCGGCTCGACGTCAAACCCATTCACGCGGACGCTGGGAGGAACCCAGGAATCCGACCTTCTGAGCGATCGATGCATCACTCACGTTCAGTTCCAGTACTTCCGCGGACACGCGTTCTTGAAGTACCAATTGCTGTACTCGCTCGACCGCCGGTTTATGATTTGGGCATCCGTCGAAATACAAGACTTCAATTTTCATGTCATGAATCGCTCCGCGCCGCACAATTAATCTCGTCAATCACGGGACAGCACCCCTCATGTCCGCCCTGAGCCGTTTTCAGCTCCCGCTTGCACT
>Ga0206810_1114_pt1 | contig 11389 bp, 7 predicted proteins | sample Alteio_BWOrgCont_56_FD_152889 | JGI IMG/M metagenome (GOLD analysis project Ga0206810, IMG submission 152889) | Enriched cells from forest soil in Barre Woods Harvard Forest LTER site, Petersham, Massachusetts, United States -... | ecosystem: Environmental > Terrestrial > Soil > Temperate forest > O...
AGGGGATGGGTGTATCCCCGATCCGCACTATGCCTTGAGAGTTCAGATACACGAAGGGCAAGCTAGCGACTAACGACGGGATAAAGACCCAGAGGTAGCCAAGAACACTTTGTCTATACTGCGCGCTGATGTCACGTATAAAGAGCCGAATCGCCAGCTCGCGAGATGCGAGCAGGTCGCTCATCATGCCGCGTAAAAGTTGAGTGGGGTGTCGTAGCGCAGATTCCGGCGTATAGACGATGGTAGGCGGCAAGGCCATAGGACACCGCAGTTCGCGAAGTTCGTAGTGTGAGGGAAGGCTGATACATGATTTTGAACGAGATGTGAAATCTGAAGGAGATTCATCTTTAAGATGGTGCCAGAACCCGAAAATATCGACCGGCCGGAGCGGTGGACCTCGCTCATGGGCGGGCAAAAGAGGTGTCCATGAGTTCGACCAAAGCGGCTCCGACGATCTCGGTCCTGCTGCCTGTTCATAACGCGGAGAGCTACATTCGGCAGTCCGTCGAAAGCGTACTCGCACAGACTTTTACTGACTTTGAAGTCTTGGCGCTCGATGACGGAAGCACCGACCGGTCCCTGTCGATTTTGCGCGGATACGAGGCTCAAGACCTCCGTGTAAGGGTCTTGAGCAGAGAAAGTCGGGGTCTCGTCCCGACGCTTAATGAGCTAATCACTGGGGCAAGAGGTCGCTTTTTGGCTCGGATGGATGCAGACGACATTTGCCGGCCACAGCGATTCGCGAAGCAAATCCGCTACCTTGAAGATCATCCGGAGTGCGTTGTGGTGGGCACCGCCGTTCTCCTTGTTGATCCGAAGGGCATGCCAATTCGCGAATTCGTATACCCGTCGATGCACGAAGAAATCGACTCGGGCCACTTGTCGGGGGCTGGCGAAAGCCGTCTGTGCCATCCTAGCATTGTAATGCGACGAGAGGCGGTATTACGGGCAGGAAAATACTGCGAGAGATATCGATTTGCCCAGGACATGGATCTCTATCTCCGCCTTGCTGAGGTTGGGCGGATGGCAAACCTTCCCGAGGTGTTGCTCGAATACCGGCATCACTTGAAGTCGATCTGCTATGTTCGGGGAGGCGAGCAGCGTAAGTTTGCTACAGAGGCGGTGCAGGCCGCACGGGCGCGGCGGGGATTCGCCGCAGTTGTGCCGGGGCACGGGGCGGAATCCGAGCCTGAATCGGCCTCCGCGGTCCATCGCAAGTGGGCATGGTGGGCACTTTCGGCCAAGAATCTGACAACCGCAAGAAAACATGCGCTCACCGCCTTCGTCACCGATCCATTCAGTGTCGAGAATATCAGGGTCGCGGTCTGCGCGATTCGGGGTTATTGAGGCTTGAGCAACTGGACGTTCGCTTGTCTCTGGATTTGTCGAGGTCCCGCCGGGCTGAGGCTGAGTGAGCGATCTTGATCCTCAACGGATTGCGGCGAGCGCCGGGGAATTCGAGATTGAAGGCGTCGAATGAAAATCGCGTTTTATGTGCCGACTTGGCCACCGGGGGATGCGCCCAACGGGATTGTTACATATGCGTCTCATCTGGTGCCCGCTTTGCGGCTTCTCGGCCACGAGGTGTTCCTGGTCGCTCATCTTAATGGCCAAGGAAATCGCGATCCCCACACAGTGGACCTGCGACACTTTGCGCCCGCTTCAACTGTTTGGAATAGGGCACTGTTCAAATTGGCGCCGGATTTGGCGCTTTTTGGATCAACAGCTTCTGCCATCGTATCTGCGGTCCATGAGCTAATCACCAAGCACGAGATCGATGTGCTCGAAATCGAGGAGTCGTTTGGCTGGAGCTCGGCGATCTGCCGAGAGAAGCTCTTGCCTGTCGTGGTGCGGCTGCATGGGCCCTGGTGCATGAATGGGCATTTCGCGAACGATCAAAATCCGCTCAACGGGAGAAGGGACAAGTGGGAGGGACGGGGGATTCACATGGCGCACGCTGTGACCGCGCCGTCTGCAGCGGTTCTCGATGCGGTCCAATTGCACTACGATTTGAATTTGGCGACGCGCCACGTGATTCCCAACCCGATTGAAGCTGCGCCAGAAGCTGACATCTGGAATGCCGACACGTGCGTTCCTGACAGCATTCTCTTTGTCGGAAGATTCGATGCGCTGAAGGGCGGTGATTTGGTGCTGCGCGCGTTTGTCGAACTCGCCGCGCTCTATCCTCGAGTTAGGCTGACGTTTGTCGGTCCGGACAGAGGCGTAAAAGGAGCCGCGGGTGATACGCTCTCTTTTGCCGATTTCATTCGGGCAAACGTTCCGGAGTGGGTTCGGCCGCGTATCGCGTACCGTGGAAAAATGAGTCATTCTGACGTGATGTCGCTGAGAGTGAAGCACTTCGCTACAATAGTCGCTTCGCAGCATGAAATGATGCCCTATTCAGTGCTGGAGGCCATGTCGTTCGGGTGCCCCCTCGTGGCAACTGCGGTGGGCGGGATTCCCGAACTCATCGAGGATCACAGGAATGGGCTCCTGATTCCATCTCAGAATGTTAAAGCAATGGTTGCTGCTTGCGAAGCGCTGCTACAAGATACTGCTTTGGCAGCGCGACTGGGGTTGCAAGCGTGGAAGGATTGCTACAACTCCAATCGGCCGAAGCGGATCGCTCAGGCGACAGTTGAAGCGCACCAGGATGCAATCGACCGGTTCCGCGTCACGGGCGTTTCTCCGAAAGTGTTTTGGCGAATTAAAGCCCGGGAAAATTGAAGAAGAATTGTCTCGAATGATTGGTGGATCTATGGTTGGCCGCTGATTATTCGTGAGAGTCAAACCAAAAAGGTGTCGGTGGGCCGCCATGCTGTTATCTCGAACACGACGCAGGTTTGTCCATGGTCTGAAAGAGTTCGTCTACGACAAGGTGGGCTTGCAGTCCGTGGCGGAGCTTCGAGAAAAGCATAGGCTCGAAGATTCAATGGGATTTCGTGGCCAGTTCGACGAGCACCGCCGTTTTCAGATGGCGTTGTTGAAGGAGCAGGGTTTAGCCCCGCATCACCGGCTGCTTGAGATCGGATGTGGTCCCTTGACGGCTGGGATACCGATCATCGCCTACCTCGAACCGAACGCGTATACAGGGATCGACGTTCGAAGCTCAGTGCTGGACATGGCATGGAAGGAAATTGGCAAAGCGGGGCTGAGCATTAAGAACCCGCGTCTCATCTGTTCTTCTTCATTTGGGAGTTCGGAACTCGGGGATCAGAAATTCGACTTCATTCTTAGTTTCAGTGTTCTTTATCACCTCGACGATGAGTTGTTGGCGTCCTATTTTGCGGCGGTTCAGAAGAGGCTGGAGGCGGCGAGTGGTGTTTGCCTTGCGAACGTGAACACACTCCACGATGGCGGCACATGGTTGGAGTTCCCGTTTCTCCGCCGGACACTTGAGGCCTACCGGCGGACTGCTGCCGCACATGGATTGGAGATGAAATCGCTCGGGGAGATCGGAGGCCTTGGTTTTGGCCTTTGCGGACCAGAGCGGCAGAATGAGCTGCTTTCGTTTCGCGTTCGATAGCAAGTCGCCGACGATGCTCGGTTCGAAAGGAATGCTCGACCAGCAAGTTTGTCCAGAGAGGTCGCTCTGTTTAATTTATAACTGCGCGGCGCTCAGGAGAAGCGTTCACCCTCTCCCGCGGACGCAGGACGGCCGCGCGCAATGCCTCCGTCCTCCCAAGCAAGGCGCCGGCAAGGAGCCATGTCCAAGGGCGGAGACCTGCATTCGGGAGCAGGTCGAAGACGTTTATGCCCAGGATGAGTGCGATAGCACCCAAATATATTCGGTCATGCGCGGATCTTGCGAATTTGAGGGATGAAACGAGGCGGAAGATGGGAGTCGCGAGCAACCCGAACTGCGCGAGAAAGCCGAATAAACCGAACTGCCCCAGCAGGATCACCCAGTATCCGTCCGATCTAACAACATCCTGCCCGTATTCGTTGTAGATGCGACTTCGGCCCCAGCGTCCCCAACCGAAATAAATACGTTCGGACGCGCGTTGCAGGAGCAACTCCTCGTTGTCAAAGCGTTGCTTTAGGGAGTCTGCTCGGTCTTGATTGATTGATTGGGCAAACTCGATAATGGAAGAGGTTGGTACGAGGTTCGCTGTCCGGAGCATCGGATAGAGCAGTGCGATACTCACAAGTGCCAACGCGACGCGGACCTGCAACCGCGCCTTAGTGAAATAGACCAGAGGCGCGAGCGCGGCGCCGTAGACCAAGGATCCCATGCTCCTACAAAAAACTAACATCAGGCTCAAATAGCCGGTGACCCCGGCGGGAGGGAGCCGCCGGTCCGCCCGAGTCTGGGCGCGCCAGAGCGCCGTCGCCGCCACCACTGTGGTCATTGTGAAGAAGGCCATGGCTAGGCCGTGCCCAAGAAACACAATGGGACGATAGCCGCCGGCGCGAACCTCTTGCTCGAAGTCGCTGGGGTTGTACCCGTAAATCCACTCGTGAAGTTGCGGGCTCATCCGAATCTCAAAGAGCATGGGTATCGAGTAGATTAAGCCTGCGATGACAAGAGCGCGCAAGATTTCCACGCTGCTCTCCGCACTCCGTAGGGCCTGTCGACCGATGAAGAATGGCAGGAGCAAAAAGAATTGGCTGACAACGGCAGACAGCGCGTCGTAGTTGCCCTCAGCCGGTAATTGAGCGTCAGGAAGACCCGGAACGGGGATGGGATCGCCATTAAGCTCCGCGGTTATGAATGGTCCAATGAGGAACATCACAACCAAGATGGCAGGCCACCCAAGTCCAAGCCAAAGATTCGAAGGCCGCCGCAGAATCATCATGCAGCCGGCTAGCGCAGCCAGATTAGGAATAGAGCCCTTGTCGAACGATGGGATGCCTTGAATCTTGAGAGACGCGCCCACGGGAAGCAGCAGAAATCCGCCCAGGATCGTCCATATAGTGGCCTGGCTTACCGACCGCGTGCGGTAAAGCCACAACGCAACAGGTCCCCACAAGGCAAGCGCCAAGTACGCAAACAAGTTCGGAGTCATTTTGGCCGGACCAAGGCGGTTGGCAACAGGCATGTTCCGTACCGCGTCGCGACGCGGAGTGCAATTCAATCATTCGGCCGAGTGCTGCGCGTAAAGCTAAGGGGGAGTCTGTCCGTATACGTGGCATTCCCCATGCTCTTAGATTCTTGCACCTTGGATCGACCTGTGGTGAACGTGCAGGTCGATTTGGGCGGACAGGCGCCGGCACCAGCGACCAGCTAGGCCGGCGCGACCGGTGCGGCTAAAGTCGGGGCATCCGCGGTGGAGGGAAGAGAGAAAATGCACAACGCAAAGACGCTCGTAGCGGTCGCGATGCTTGCTCAGATCGGGGTCGCCGCCGCCCACGCTGAGCCGTTGGCGTGCTTTACCCAATTCGGCGATGTGTTTTTCGCGGGAGATCACGACACACGGATGCTGCTCCCGTACAACCAGTGCCTTAGCTACATCGGCAGCGACGGGGTTTACATCCGCGCCCTGGCGCACCTGGGAAGGTTGACGGCGCGGGGCCGGATTTTCGCCTTGGATGTCAATTGCCGTCCCGGAAGTTGCCTTCGCCCCCATTATTGAGATTTCTCAGAGCGCGCGCGGCGGATTGCTGGCGATGCGGTCTGCGGCGTGCGCGACATGGTGGGTAGCCTGACGGCGCCGTGGAGATCGTCGACGTTCGCCGCAATTGGGCAATGAAGGCCGAGTGGATGATGGCTGCTGTTGTCAGCTTCACCACTTCGCCGGCGCGTCAGAGCGCCGCGCAGCCGCGGACAAACTCCCCGCAGACGAGCCCTTGTCTCGCTGATCCTGCCTCATTCTTCAATTGTCATAGTAACGTAAAGATGGCGTCACCTTGGTTAACTACGTGATTACCTGTTGACTAAATTTCCGGTATCATCTTATGTTTGCGCCAGCGTCGGGTGGGGCGCCTTAAGTGTCGGGGAAAGTTAGCGTTTCGTCTTGAGTACCTGAATCTTCACCCGGGCAAGTAGCACAAGAAGTCGGGACACTTCGTGCTTCCGCCCATCCGCGTTGCGGTCGTTGCTCGGCCGCTGAGGTGTGCGCCTGTGTCCATGCCTGTGTCCATGCTTGCCGAGGCGGATGTTGCCGGCGATGTCGCCGTCGCCGTCGAGGAAGCACACTCCGATGACCTCGCACGCGAGGTCTATTGCATTCTCGGAATGCCCATCGACGCCATCGATATGCCGGCGCTGGTGCGCAAGATCGAGGCCGCGGCGGCGAAAGCCGCGCCCTTTGTGCTCTCGACACCCAACATCAATTTCCTTGTTGCCAGCCAGGTCGATCCGGAGTTCCGTGAATCGCTCTTGCTGAGCGATGTCTGTGCAACCGATGGAGTTCCCATCGTCTGGATCGCCCAACTCATGGGCATCCCGATCCGCCGCAGAACCGCGGGTTCCGATCTGCTCGAGGCGCTCAAGGCGCGTACCGGACGCCCGCTAAGGTTATTTCTATTTGGATCGACCGATGAGGTCGCGGCTGCCGCAGCCCAGCGGCTAAACGAGAACCAGACCGGCGTCCGCTGCGTTGGCTGGAGCTGTCCTGGATTTGGGCCGATGGATGAGCTGAGTCAGGATTGCTTCATCGAAAAAATCAATGCGGCCGGCGCCGATTTCTTGATGGCATCGCTGGGAGCCAAGAAGGGCCAGCTGTGGCTGCAGAGCAATCACCATCGCCTGCGCACGCCGGTGCGGGCACATCTCGGCGCCACCGTCAATTTTCAAGCCGGCACGGTCAAACGAGCGCCGCCCGCGGTGCGGATGCTCGCGCTCGAATGGCTGTGGCGGATCAAGGAAGAGCCGCATCTTTGGCGGCGCTATTGGGACGATGGTCGCGCGCTCGCGCGCCTCATGCTGACGCGCATTCTACCGCTGGCGATCGAGAGCTGGTGGCAGCGACGGCAGCAGGTCGGCGGCGACTTGATGATCACCCCGGTGCAAGGTCATGACTCCGTCACCTTGCGGCTCTATGGCACCGCAGCGGCGGACCAGGTGGCGCACGCCGCGACGTATTTCCGCTCCGCGGTGAGGTCGAGGAAAAATGTCGTCATCGACCTTTCCGCAGCCCACGCGGTCGACATGCGCTTCATGGGGCTGTTGCTGATGCTGCGCAAGCAGCTCAAGCAGCAGGGAAGGGACCTCAGCATCATCGGTGTCCTGCCCAAGGTGGAAAGAACATTCCGGCTGAATGGCGCAGACTTTCTGCTCAACGCCAGCAAAAGCGTAAAGAGCGATAGGGTATGATGTCGGTTCAATCCATCCGTCTTCCGCGCGCCTACGCGATCAATGCCGGCCTCCTAGTTCTGCTCGGCGTGGCGGTCGCGATCGCGGGATTTCATGGGGCGCTCTGGGAGCTGGTCCATCGCTGGACTAGCCAGGAGGAATACGGTCACGGATTTCTGATTCCGGTCGTGGCGGCGTGGCTGTTGTGGACCCGACGCGACGCCTTGGCGGCCAGCGTCGGCGAGCCATCGTGGGCGGGCTTTGCGGTCATCCTGTTCGCCATGGTGCTGCATGTCGTCGGCGAGCTCAGCGCGATCTTCCTGCTGTCGCAACTAGCCTTCATCATCGCGACGTTCGGCCTGGTGCTGAGCTGCGGCGGTTATTCGCTGCTCAAGGCGACGTTTGTTCCGATCATCTATCTGATCTTCGCCATTCCGCTGCCCTACTTCATCGAGGCCAATCTATCGCTGCAGCTGCAGCTCATCTCCTCGCAGCTCGGCGTGTCCTTCATCAAATTGTTCAGCATCCCGGTCTATCTTGACGGCAACGTCATCGACCTCGGCTATTACAAGCTGCAGGTGGTCGATGCCTGCAGCGGCTTGCGCTACCTCTACCCGTTGCTCAGCTTGAGCTTCCTTGCCGCCTACCTCTTCCGCGCGCCGCTGTGGCAGCGCGCGCTCGTCCTGTTGTCGAGCATTCCGATCACCATCGCCATGAACGGCTTGCGCATCGGCATCGTCGGCGTGACGGTCGACCGCTGGGGCACCCAGATGGCGGACGGCGTGCTGCATTTCTTCGAAGGTTGGATCATCTTCATGGCCTGCTCCGCCTTGCTGGCCTTGGAGATCTATTTGCTGGCGCTCTTGTCCGGTCGAAGGTTCTTCGATTCGTTCGGCGTCCCGCAGCCGGCCACAGTCTCGCTGCCGCTTGGGTCTAAGGTGAGCGAGAGCCGCGTCGGCGTGCCGCTGATTGCCAGCGTCGCGCTGTTGTTTGCGATCGGCCTATCCGTGTCGCTGATCACCCACCGGCCCGAGATCATTCCGGAGCGGACGCCGTTTGCGACATTCCCGACCAACGTCGGATCCTGGCAGGGACGGGCCTCGATGCTTGAGCCGGACGTCGAGCAAGGATTGAAGCTCGACGACTATCTCTTATCCGACTTCGCCAGGGCGGACGGAAAGCCGGTCAACCTCTACGTCGCCTACTATTCATCGCAGCGCAAAGGCGAATCGCCGCACTCCCCGCTGGTCTGCATCCCGGGCGACGGTTGGACAATTACAAGTCTTGCGCGTACGGTCACGAGCGAGATGGGAGAGCCGCAACCGGTCAATCGCGCGACAATTGCCCGCAATTCCGAAAAGCAGCTCGTGTACTATTGGTACGAGGAGCGTGGCCGCAAAATCGCCAACGAATATTGGTCTAAGTGGTACTTGCTGTCCGATGCCCTCACCAAGAACAGAACCGACGGGGCGCTGGTGCGCTTGATAACGCAGGTCTTTCCGGGAGAGACCGAGCACGATGCGGACGAGCGCGTTAAGGCATTCATGCGAGATGTCGTCCCGAGCCTCAAGGGCTTCTTGCCGGGAGACAGCCCTGAGGGCAAATTGGCACAGAGGGCTAACTAGAGTGTGGCCCAATTGTGAACGCTGCCAGGCCGCTTAGCCAACACTTGTCCCGGGCTTGACCCGGGACCGTTCCAGGCAACGGCCTGAGCTCGGAACGATCCCGGATCAGCGGCGCAGCTCGCGGAAAACGATCGGGCAAATCAAGCGTCGTAAACGGAGTAGGATCACATGCTCAAACGCTTCGCTGGCGCCTCACACAAATCCCTGACCGCGCTTCCCCTGCTGGCGGCGTTGGTGCTCGCGGCCTGCAGCTCCGATGAAGAGCGCGCCCAGAGCTATCTAGACAATGGCAACAAGCTGCTCGCCGCCCACGATAATGCACGGGCAGCAATCGAATTCAGAAATGCGGTCAAGCTCAAGAAGGATTTGATCGGCGCATGGCGCGGCCTCGCGCAGATCGCCGAAGCTGATCATAACTGGGGGGAGGACATTAACAGCCTGCGCGCGATCGTCGAGCTCGATCGGAGCGACAATGCGGCCAGGTTGAAGCTTGGCAAGCTCCTCATCCTCGCGGGCTCAATCGACGAGGCCCTCAAGGTTGCCAACGCGGGCACCGAATTGGATGACGACAACGCCGACCTCCATGCCTTGAAGGCGGCTGTGCTGTTCAAGCTCAATGACCGCAACGGCGCGACCAACGAAGCCGAGACCGCGCTCAAGCTCGATCCCGGCAATCCGGACGCCACCATGGTGCTGGCCGGAGCGCGGCTGGCGAACAACGACGCGAAGGGCGCGCTTTCGATTCTGAACAGCGATGCGGTCGCCCATGTGACCGAGCTGGACAAGAATCTCGGCATCCAGCTGATGAAGATCCGCGCCTTCGAGCAACAGGGCGACGTGGCCAATGTCGAAGCGGTGCTGCGCAAGCTCATCGCCCTCTATCCCGCTGAGCCCAACTTCCGCACGATGCTGGTCAGGTTTTTCATCGCCCATCAGCGCAATGATGACGCCGAGAAGGAGATGCGCGCGCTGGCGGCCGCCAGTCCGAAGAATCCGCAGCTCGAGCTCGACGTCGTGCGCTTCCTTTACTCGGTCAAGAAAGATCCGGCGGCGGCGCGGCAGGAGCTCGTCGCTCAGATCAAGGCCGACAAGCCGCAAGCCGATGTCTTCCCGTACCAGATGGCGCTCGCCGATATGGATTTCACGGAAGGGAAGTTTGATGACGCCAGCGGAGCGCTCCAGCGCCTGATCGCCGAGGACAAGTCGGCCGACCACGTGTTGAGCGCCCGCGTCGCGCTTGCGCAGATGTATTTGAGCAAGAAGGACATCGATTCGGCCGAGCACTTGGTCACCGACATTTTGGCCAAGGACAGTCGTAACGTCAGCGGCCTTAAATTGCGCGCTTCGATCCGCTTGGAGCGCGGCCAGCTCGACCCGGCGATTACCGACCTGCGCCAGGCGCTCAACGACCAGCCGCGTGCCACAGACCTCATGGTGCTGCTGGCGCTCGCCTACGAGCGCTCAGGCTCGATCGAGCTCGCCGAGAAGCAGTTTGCCGACGCGACCCGGGCCTCCGATTTCGACGTCGGCGTTGGCATGCAATATGTGGGCTTCCTGCGTCGTCACGGCAACACCAGTCGGGTCGAGGACGTCCTGACCGAGTTGAACGGCCACAAGCCCAACAACAACCAGGTCTTGACCGCGCTCGCCCAGGTGCGGTTGCAGCGGCAGGAATGGGCCGGAGCGCAGGAAATCGCCGACCAGATCCGCCGCAATGGCAACGAGGGCGACGTGGCCGACCAGATTCTTGGCGCCTCGCTGGTGGGCCGCAACAAGCTCGACGAGAGCGTCGCGGCCTTCCAAAACGCCTACAACGCGGCGCCGACCGCCACCCAGCCGATGGCCGCCCTGGTGCGCGTGCTGGTGGCCGCAAACAAGCTCGACCAGGCGAGGGGCTTCCTGCAATCGGTGCTCAAGGCCAATCCCCAGAATGCCGAGGCTCTCGTGCTGACCGGCTCGCTGCAGCTCTTCAGCAAGCAGCCCGATGAAGCCATGAAGAGCTTTACCGCGGCCATCAAGGCGCAGCCCAAGAACGTCGCCGGCTATCGGGCCCTTTCCGAATTATATTTGGCCCAAAACAAGGATGACGAGGCGCTGAAGATCATTCGTGCCGGACTGCAGGAGTTGCCCGATAATTTCGTTCTGCAGCTCAGCCTCGCCGGAATCTCCGAACGCAAAGGCGACTTCGACGGCGCGATCGCCCAGTACGAGCGAATGCTGAACCAGCAGTCGGGCAATTTGATCGTTGCAAACAACTTGGCGAGCCTACTGGCGGATCATCGTGCCGACAAAGCGAGTCTTGACAAGGCGCAGTCGCTTACGGCGACCCTGCGGAAATCGCAGGTGCCGCAGTTTAAGGACACGCTGGCCTGGGTCAGCTACCGAGAGGGCGACTTCAAGGACGCCGTTTCGCTCGCGCAGGAAGCAGCCGGTGATTTGCCCAACGTCGCGGTCGTCCACTATCACCTCGGCATGAGCTACCTCGCTGCCAGCCAGCCCGCCAAAGCCGGTGATGAGCTCAAGAAGG
>Ga0206810_1115_pt1 | contig 11186 bp, 8 predicted proteins | sample Alteio_BWOrgCont_56_FD_152889 | JGI IMG/M metagenome (GOLD analysis project Ga0206810, IMG submission 152889) | Enriched cells from forest soil in Barre Woods Harvard Forest LTER site, Petersham, Massachusetts, United States -... | ecosystem: Environmental > Terrestrial > Soil > Temperate forest > O...
CATTCCTCAAAATGCGTCCGTTGTTCGCTCGCGCCGGTTTGTTTGCCGGACGAAACACGGATGCTGTCACAGACCACGACGAAGATTGAAGTCGGCGTCGAGGCAAAAAATTCCGAAAGCCCGCAATCCACGGGCGAAGCGCCGCGAAGACTGATTGCTGCACGGGACGACACCCGTCCGCTGTATCTCAACACACCCGGTTATCGCGTGGGCTGCAAAGACGAGGTTCTGACAGTCAAAGACAAGGACAAGCTCATAGACGAAGTGCGAATGCGGGATGTCTCGCATGTGGCATTGTTTGGCAACGTCCAGATTTCGACGCAGGCCATTCAATCGCTTTGCGAACAGGAAGTCCCGGTCACCTATTTTTCTATGGGCGGCTGGTTCTATGGAATCACACGTGGCCATGCAATGAAGAATGTGTTTTTGCGCATGGAACAATTTCGTCTGGCGCGTGAGGAAAAAACTTGTTTGGCCCTAGCGCGCCAGTTCGTGCATGGGAAGATTCGCAATCACCGCACGCTGCTGATGCGAAACAATCTGGAGCCGCCAGAGGCGATCATTGGAAAACTCAAGCGGGCATCCGAGGATGCGCTGGCCGCAACTTCCATCGAAGAGCTTCTTGGAATCGAAGGTGCCGCTGCGAGCCAGTATTTCCAACAGTTCGGCGGCATGGTGAAAGTCGAGGACGATTTGCCAGGCCTCGGTCTGTCCGTCGAAAACACCAAGCAGCGCATGTTCAATTTTAATTTCAATCATCGCAACCGACGACCACCCACCGATCCTGTCAACGCGATGCTTTCACTGGCTTATAGTATGTTGGCGAAAGATTGCACGCTGGCCGCGCTCGCAGTTGGTTTTGATCCTTATCTTGGATTCTACCATCAACCACGCTTCGGACGGCCCGCGTTGGGTCTGGATTTGATGGAGGAGTTCAGACCGCTCATCGCGGAATCCACTGTGTTGAACTGCATCAACAATCGCGTTGTCACGGATAAAGATTTCGTGAAAGCGGGCCAGGCGGTTAATCTCACCGCGCCGGGACGAAAGCGTTTCTTTCAGACGTATGAGCAACGCATGAGTTCACTGATTACACATCCATTGTTTGATTACAAGGTAAGCTATCGCCGGGCGCTGGAGTTGCAGGCACGGCTGTTGGCAAAGACGCTGACCGGTGAAATCAATGAATACATTCCTTTAATGACGAGGTAAACCATGCGCACGACCTATCTAGTTTGCTACGACATCGCGGATGACAAACGGCTGCGGAAAGTTTTCAAGACCTGTGGTAATTTTGGTGACCACTTGCAGTTTTCGGTTTTCGAGTGCGACCTGAATCCATCGGAAAAGATTGAATTGGAAACCGCTTTGTGCGACATCATCAATCACGACGAAGATCAGGTGATTTTTGTTGGCCTTGGGCCATCGGAAGGGCGAGGTGACCGGGTGATCACTGCGATTGGATTGCCCTACATGAAGCTGGACGCACCATGTTATGTGGTTTGAGACGTTGGTGATCTTTGACAATTTAGCCCGCGAGCGGCAGGGTGATGCGGAAAACCCCTTCCGCGCTCGCATGGCGTAACCACCTTAAAACAAGCCGATAATGACGATACAAGCAGACATCGCAAGCACACAGACTCTCAAAACAACGCAGGCTCTCGCAATTCAAGTATTGCGCACCTGCGCCACAAGGAGTAACAGAGAAGCTATTTCCGCCCCCGCGCGGGGGCGGCTCCGTTGAAGCCTTGCGGTTGGACGAACGGGTGGCAGGCAGCGAATCTATTTCCGCCCCCGCGCGGGGGCGGCTCCGTTGAAGCAGATACGGTTCCCACCGTTCCAGGTCAATAGTATATGATTTCCGCCCCCGCGCGGGGGCGGCTCCGTTGAAGCGCACAAAGCTAATCAAACAACAAACCAAGTCATATAAATTTCCGCCCCCGCGCGGGGGCGGCTCCGTTGAAGCATGACGTTTGAGATCAGTCGCGCAGAGGCGGTTGAATTTCCGCCCCCGCGCGGGGGCGGCTCCGTTGAAGCACACCATAACCGCCAAGACGCCAAGTGCGCCAAGGCATATTTCCGCCCCCGCGCGGGGGGCGGCTCCGTTGAAGCTCTTCGGCCTTCGGTGTAAGCTTGCCGCCTAATACGATTTCCGCCCCCGCGCGGGGGCGGCTCCGTTGAAGCTGCCGCCACGCGGCGTAAAATCCACAGGCATCCGAAATATTTCCGCCCCCGCGCGGGGGCGGCTCCGTTGAAGCCCGACGCCCCGGGCGAGTGCTTTCGCTTTCCCACGCATTTCCGCCCCCGCGCGGGGGCGGCTCCGTTGAAGCTGGAATGCCCGCCTGAAGCTGGCGCCGACTTCAAGCTAATTTCCGCCCCCGCGCGGGGGCGGCTCCGTTGAAGCCATTCACCGCGACACGGCGCTTGTGCTGGATTACAAATTTCCGCCCCCGCGCGGGGGCGGCTCCGTTGAAGCAAAAGGAGCGTCTTGAAGTATCTCTGACCGCTGGCGCAATTTCCGCCCCCGCGCGGGGGCGGCTCCGTTGAAGCAACGCACAAGCCGGAGGAGTGACCGCCCAAAACTCCAATTTCCGCCCCCGCGCGGGGGCGGCTCCGTTGAAGCTGCCTGATGAAATTCCTCCGCCTGAAGTTCCGGTCACAATTTCCGCCCCCGCGCGGGGGCGGCTCCGTTGAAGCGACGAATTTCCGCCTCTGGCCGGACACCCGCGAAGCCATATTTCCGCCCCCGCGCGGGGGCGGCTCCGTTGAAGCTTGGCAGCGCGTTTAACGCCAGCCGCGCCTCTTGTGATTTCCGCCCCCGCGCGGGGGCGGCTCCGTTGAAGCCCATTTTACGCAAACTCCTTCCATATTTGTTCCGCGTAATTTCCGCCCCCGCGCGGGGGCGGCTCCGTTGAAGCCTCAACAACTGTGCGGCAGCCAATATTCCTTTAATCCTATTTCCGCCCCCGCGCGGGGGCGGCTCCGTTGAAGCGCGTAAAGCAACTGGCCGACGCATTGCAGGTATCCGCATTTCCGCCCCCGCGCGGGGGCGGCTCCGTTGAAGCCGCTTGTGTTGGCAGCTTTCCGCGCAGGGTGTCTTGCATTTCCGCCCCCGCGCGGGGGCGGCTCCGTTGAAGCTTCTTGCGGCAGTATTGATGGGCGGCCGCGCACCAATTTCCGCCCCCGCGCGGGGGCGGCTCCGTTGAAGCCGATAGGGTGTGAGCCAGTTGCAGCGCGTTCGCTTTGGATTTCCGCCCCCGCGCGGGGGCGGCTCCGTTGAAGCAAACCGGTCTGCCAGTTCCTTTTGCCCCGCATTCAGCTTATTTCCGCCCCCGCGCGGGGGCGGCTCCGTTGAAGCGTGCTGGACGACACCTGGCCCAGCGCGGACTGCCAGAAGATTTCCGCCCCCGCGCGGGGGCGGCTCCGTTGAAGCCTTCCACCAACGTTTGGCCGTGCGCGGGTGACAGTCCAATTTCCGCCCCCGCGCGGGGGCGGCTCCGTTGAAGCATGGCTCTCTGGACAAAATATCTTATCGCGCTGGGCAATTTCCGCCCCCGCGCGGGGGCGGCTCCGTTGAAGCGTGAATGAGCGGGCGGCGCTCGTAAAAATCCGCCCAATTTCCGCCCCCGCGCGGGGGCGGCTCCGTTGAAGCAAATGTTCCGTCGCCGACGCCGCTGAAAAAGCGTTGATTTCCGCCCCCGCGCGGGGGCGGCTCCGTTGAAGCGTCAATCCGTTGCAGCCGTCGCAAACGCTGGCGAAATTTCCGCCCCCGCGCGGGGGCGGCTCCGTTGAAGCTTGGAGATTTGACAAATGGGGTCGCCGGTTACGGAATATTTCCGCCCCCGCGCGGGGGCGGCTCCGTTGAAGCGAGGCAGGGGATGCGTTAATAGCGAAGCGGGCGGACGCTTTGAAGCTTCAGGAATTGGGCAAGCAGGCTATCTGGGAACTTATATTTCAGTTGCGCCGGGCAAAAGTGGTGGAAGCCCGTGCGAATGAAACATTGCAGCCGGTGTCATTTGTCGGAGGGCAGATCGGCGGCATTATTGATTTATTGGCGCGAAACCAACAGAACCTTATCGCGGTGGTGGATTTGAAATTTGGCGGAATGGATGTCCGGGAGCGGGAGCTTCGCGAAAACCGTCCGTTGCAACTGGCGATTTACGGTCATCTCTTGCGTTGCCAGGGGGCAAAAGGAATGGCCGGCGAGCGCATTTTTCCTGCTTCGGCGGCGACGGCTCATTGCGACGACGAATACATTCTTCCCAGATGCGAAAGTTGTCGCATCCAGATTTCCACCCGGCGAGCTTCAGCAGTGCTGGACGGACTTCGAGCAGGTCTGGCGTTGGCGTCGGCAACAACTTGACACAGGTTGGGTTGAACTGACACCGGTTGCCTTGGATGTGTCCGAGAGTCCCGATGAAGCACCTGACTCAACTCCTCCGCTTTCCCATTGGGCTGCCACCGAAGACCATTCCAAGTATAACGACTTTGATGCTTTGACCGGCTGGAAGGCAGACGCATGAAAACGAATATCACGTTTATCAGTGCGAGCGCAGGCAGCGGCAAAACCCACCGTATCACGGAGGTCATTGAGAATCACCTCTCAAAAGGGTCGTGCCGCCCCGACGGACTGATCGCGACCACCTACACCGTCAAAGCGGCGCAGGAACTTCGCGAGCGAGTGCGCCGTCGTCTTTACAACTCCGGGCATCCTGCTTTGGCCGAACTCTTGCACGAAAGTCTGATGGGAACAGTTCACGGCGTTTGCGGTCAATTGCTCCAGCGTTTTGCATTCGAGGCTGGCATCTCGCCCCGAATTGAAATCCTCTCCGAAGAAGACGCCGCCTCACTGCTGGTTCAGGCAATTGAGACCGCCGTAGATTTCGACACGCTCAATCGGCTGCAACGGCTCGCTGATATTCTCGGCCAAAAAAACGCCCAGACTTTTGAATACTCGTGGAAAAAACAGGTGCGAGGATTGCTTGACGCAGCGCGCGCGAACGATTTTTCACCGGCATCATTTGCTGACATGGGACGGCTGAGTGTTGACGAACTGCTGGCGTTTCTTCCCGCTCCAACCACGGACAACCTCGACGAACAGTTGGCTGCGGCCATCAAATCGGCCACAGAGCGCATTTCTAAGAACGGTGATGAAACCAAGGCAACATTGGATTATGTGGAATTGCTTCAAGATACGTTGCGGGCGCTTGAAGCACGGCGGATACCTTGGAGCGATTGGATCAAGTTAGGCAAAAAGCAGCCGGGCAAAAAAAGCCAGACTGAATCCGTGGCAGTAACCGCGCTGGCCGTGCGTGTTGAAACTCACCCACAACTGCGTGAACACATCCGGGATTACACGATGCTTTTGTTTTCCGTGGCGCAGATTTCGTTGACAGAATTCCAACGCCTAAAAGAAGAGCGTGGACTGCTTGATTTTTCCGACCTTGAGCAACGCGCGTTTCATCTCCTGCGTGACCAGGCGCATGTGCGCGAAACTTTCGGCCGCGAATTGGATCTTCTGGTTGTGGATGAGTTCCAAGATACGAGTCCTCTCCAACTCGCCTTGTTCATGCAACTGGCAGCACTCGCCCGCGAGACCGTGTGGGTGGGTGATGTAAAGCAGGCGATCTATGGATTTCGCAATAGTGACCCCCAACTGATCAAGGCCATCGTTGATCAAGTTAGAAAAGTGGGAACTCTGGCCGAGCCGTTGGCAAAATCGTGGCGTTCCACGCCCGAACTGGTGAGATTGGCCAGCGCGTTATTTGTGCCTGCTTTTGGAAAGTCACTCAATTTACCCGCCAAGGAAGTCCAGCTTGAGGCCCAGCGTGCTTCCATTCCGGGATCGCAGTCATCGTTGGAGTTTTTTGAGCTCTCAAGCGGTCAATTTAACAAGGGAAACGGCGCTCTTAAAAAACTCACCAATGACCAGCGCGCCGCCACGCTCGCCGATGGTATCGTTCAATTGCTCGGTCGCGGGGAAACACTCATTGTCCAGAGCCGACAGAATCGGGAGCAATTTCGTCCGGTAGAACTGCGCGACATCGCGGTGCTGTGCCGCACCAATCAAGCCGCCGCCACTATCGCCGAAAAGTTGACCCAACGCGGATATGCAGTGACGCTCTCGCAAGATGGGTTGCTGGCCACACCTGAAGCCAGACTCGCCTTGGCTTGTCTTCGGCGGTTGGCAGACCCGACCGACTCCCTTGCATCAGCGGAAATCGTGGCGTTGGAAGCGGCCCAACAACCAGAGGAATGGCTTGAGAACCGCCTGGAATATGTAACGCGCCACAGGCAGGAAACGGAGAGAATCGGGAATGACCGGTGGGGACTCGAAGGAGATTTCGTTCACCCCGCGATTGTCGCATTGGAACAAGCCCGTGCCCGGTTAAATGTGCTCTCGCCTAGCGAGGCGCTGGATGTCGCCCTGCATAATGGCGGGGTTTTTGCAACCGTGTCCGCTTGGGGTGCTACAACAACGCGGGCATTACAACGCCGTGCCAATCTTGAATCGCTGCGCGCTATTGCAGCGAAATACGAACAGGCATCCGCGAAGAATCACACTCCGGCCACCATCGCCAGCTTTCTATATTGGTGCGATTTTCTGGCTGATGCTGAAAAAGATTTGAAGGCCACGGACGAACAGGTGAATGCCATCTTCGTAAGCACCTACCATCAAGCCAAGGGGCTTGAATGGCCCGTGGTCATCTGCACCGACTTAAATACCGAGCCTTGGCCTCGCCTGTGGGAAATTACCGTGACGCCGGTTGACCCGGCAAAACCATTCGACCTCGATCAGCCGCTGGCAAATCGCCGACTCCGATTTTGGCCGTGGCCCTTCGGTCAGCAAGAAACAGGAATACCGCTGCAAACGAATGTGGCGGCAGGTGACATCGGTCAGGCCGCCGCACGCAAGGCTGTGGAGGAAGAACTCCGATTGCTTTATGTCGGCTTGACCCGTGCGCGTGACTTGTTGGTTCTCTCGCGTGAAAAGGATCAGCCCACGCCTTGGCTGGACAGCTTGCAAGCTCCATGGCTGCAATCCGGCAACGGTCAACTCATCTTGCCCGACAAAACGACAATCGGTTTGCAAACCCTGCAACTGACTCCTCCCGCTGAGGTTGCTGCCGCCAAGACAGATTCGCACTACACATGGTTTCCCTCTCCTTTGCAGCCAACACCAAAACTACCAGCCCGATTGACACCGTCAAGACAACCACAGGTTCCAGGATGTCGCGTTGGAAAAATCATTGATGTTGGTCCGCGCCTGCCATTCTCCGGTGCGCTGGAAGAGGCCGACTTGGGAGATGCGCTGCACGCCATCTTCGCCGCCGAGTTCGTCAATCCCGACCACGCCCAAAGACTGGAAAACATCCAGCGCATCCTGCGCGGATACAGTTTGGGTGATCAGATTAAAAGTGATGATGTCCTTCAGATGGTGGACCGGTTTCGTGCCTGTCTTGGACAGCAGTTCCAGCCAAAACAGGTGTTGGTGGAAATCCCCATTGCGACCACGAATGAGATGGGCCAGCGTATCGAAGGCTTCATTGACATGCTGTTGGAAACCGACAACGGCTGGATTCTCATTGACCACAAATCATTTCCGGGCAAACGCTCTGAATGGTCAACCGAGGCTGTTTCATACAGCGGCCAACTTGCGCTTTATCGCGAGGCACTAAACAAACTGAAATTGCCCGTCGTATCCATGTGGATACATTTCGCCGTTGGCGGTGGATTGGTCGAGGTTTAACTCAATGAAATATATGGCATCGGATGTCATCGCGTTCAAATATCACTAGCCGATGGTGTTTGATCGGTCAAACCCGGTGTGCGCTGACGAGTGGCGCGTGGCGTTGTAGCGGCAGTCTGTGACCGCCGACCACGCGTTTTGGGAGTGACGGGCAGCAGCGGCGCGGTGAGTTTTTCGTAGAGCGAAAACAAATGCTCCACGCGTTCGCGGTCGGAGTGGAAGGGTTCAGGGCGGTAGCATTTCTCCACGGCACGATCCAATTCGGCGTGGGCTTTGACCAGTTCGGGCGGCATGGAAAGCGGGTCGTAAAGATCGGCGAGCGTGCTCATGCCGCGCGGCGGCAGATGCGGTTCGCGTGCAGCGAGAACGGCCTGCGCTTTTTCTTCCACGGCGGCGCGTTGTTTGTCTGTGGCGTTCACCGGCCACGGGTAATTGTTGTAAACAATTTTGTTTGAATAGCGGAAGTCAGATTTGATTCGTCCGCAAACTTGGCGCACCCAAGCCATGTGGATTGCGGATGAAATGATACCAAAGTGAAAGATTGACGCGTCGGGAACAGATGAACAACTGTCTGCCACAATGTATTCTGGCTCGAAGTATCCAAACGGAATGTAGCGGCGCGTCTCCGACGAATGGCGCGGGATTACGATGTAGCGGGATTTCGGCTGGCGAATCTCCGTGAACAAGCCGGGTTCACTTGCCCCACGGCGCGTTGCTTCTTTTTTGCTGGCAAGGCGAAATTCGCGAACCGCTTCAAGACGTTTTTTAATGCCGGGAATTGTTCGGATGTCTGACGGACTTGCATCAACCAGCCACAAGCACCAGCGCGGAACAGAGTGAAGGTATTCTTCCGCACAAAGAAAAGGTCGAAGGTATTTTTCCGCTCCAGGATTTTCGGCTAGAAACTGCTGACGATCCACTTCTTCAATAATCAAATTGCCGTTGTCGGTTGGCTGGCTGCCCTTTGACATTTTTGGAACATCACAAATTGGATTAGTGCGGGAAGTAAGTGTCGTGTCGTTTCCCTCAATTAGATATGGGCTGATATTTTTGGCAGGCGTAACGGTGACAGCTTCGGATTCGTAATCGTAAATTCGTTTGTTCACCGAATCGAACGCCGCAAATCCAATAATGACGACGTGAACGTGCGCTTTGCCGCGCGCTTCGCTCGCCCATGTAAAAGTGCGGTGAGCAAAATGAATCTTCAGACCGAAGCGTTGGAACAGTGAATTCCAAAGCACGCCGACTTGCTCGCCTTGCGAAATGGAATTAGTGGAGACGAATCCAACAATGATGTGCGTGTCGCGAATATATTCAGCGGCCTTGCGATACCAGCCGGTAACATAATCGAGCAAGCCTGCGCCATCGGTTTCGCCCCAAACCAATTCCATATCAATTCCCTGTTCGCCATTCATCAGGTGCTTTCCGACAAACGGCGGATTGCCGAGAACGAAGGCGCATTTTTCGCTCGGCAGGATGGTATTCCAATCTGTGCGGAGTGCGTTGTTTTGGACAATGTGCGGTGAGGAACGCAACGGCAGGCGGTCAATCGGCTGGCCGAAAATTTCACTGGCCTGCTGATTCATTTGGTGATCCATCAGCCACAGCGCAACTTCTGCAATCCGCACCGGCCATTCGGAGTATTCGAGGCCGTGAAATTGATCCACATTGACGATGGGCAGAAGTTGCTGCCTGCCCGCGCCGGTGGTGAGCTCACGCACGACTTCAATCTCCAGCAAGCGGAGTTCGCGGTAGGCAAGGACGAGAAAGTTTCCGCAGCCGCAGGCGGGATCGAGAAATTGGAGCGAGCGCAGGCGCTGGTGAAAGGCTTCCATGCCGGCGCGACGGCGCGAAGAGCGGTCGGCTTTCAGCCGTTCCCATTCCGCCCACAGGTCGTCGAGAAACAGCGAGCGTAGCACTTTCATGATGTCGCGTTCGTTGGTATAGTGCGCGCCTTGCTGACGGCGGGCGCGGTCATCCATCACGCCTTGAAAGAGCGAGCCGAAAACTGCGGGCGAGATTTTTGCCCACATGAATTCGCAGCAAAAGAGCAGCGCGTCCCGCATCGCAGAATTGAAACGCGGATAGTCGAGCCGTTCGTTGAACAAGCCACCGTTGACATAACGAAAACCGTAAAATGGATGCGTGTCTTCCATCTGCTGGTCAGCGGCGGGTTTGTTCAGCCAGTCAAAAAGTTCGTTGAGCCTCGCGCCGAGGTCGGCACCGTCAGCGCGAGTTTGCGTGCGGTGTGCCGAGATCAAGAAAATCCTTGGGCGTGAACACCCACGGCTGCCCGTGTTGCCGGATGCGTCTGGTTATGGCTTGTGTCAGATTCACGGCTTCAAATGTGCGCCAAACGTGTTAAAAAAACAACCCTGTTTTTTTAACAGTCTAAACGGATAAAATTGAGTTTTTCGTTGTCAGTCATTCACGGCAAAAGTTCTTCCACCAGACATGCAGACTCCGAGCGTGATTCCTAAGTGCCATCCGATGGCGGAGCGAACGCGGTCAAGGTGGAGGCGACGGGCGGCAGGGCGCACAACCTTGACGGCGGGAGCGAGCCATATAATGGAGACACGAGGCACGCTCGGTGTGCAAATTCAAAATCCAGCACACTTGCCAAAATTCCGCGATTGTTTCAAAACGGCAATCAACGTAACCTCTCTGTGTCAGAAAAATTAAAACGACCAGACACACATTTAACTAAAATATTGCGCAGCTTCGGCTGCTGTCCGCTACGAAACCTAGGAAATTTCAGCGAAGGACAGCGCTTGAAGCGCGCCCCAGTTGGGGGCGCGCTGAAAGCGTCCCTTCGTGGGCCCTCCTAGGTGCCTGTAGCGGGACGCAAGTAAGTGCGTCCCTTTTTTATTTTACAGGCACCGGAGTTCCCACAGAGGACAGTCACCACACACAGCAGGCTGATTCGCGCGCAGACGAACAGCCATGCTACATCTCTCTTGGAGCGAGGTGCGTGACCGTGCGATTCGTTTCTCCCGTAATTGGAGCGACGCAACCTCGGAGCGTGCCGACAAACAGACTTTCTATAACGAATTCTTCGACGTATTCGGCATCCGCCGCGCGTCTGTCGCCGCGTTCGAGGCCAATGTCCGTAATCTTCAAGGCAACATCAATGCCATTGATTTGCTCTGGCGGGGCAAGCTCATCGTCGAACACAAAAGCCGGGGCGAAGATTTGTCACAGGCCGAAACGCAGGCGTTTGGTTACATCGAAGACCTCACGCGCGAAGGCCGCACCGATGAAGTTCCCCGTTTCGTTCTCGTTTCGGATTTTGCAAATTTCGTTCTTTACGATCTTGAGCCGGAAGAACAGCTCAACCTCCCGCTGTTTGCTGGTCGTCCGATTTCCCGCGTTGAGTTTCCGCTGGCTGATCTTCCGCGCCACATTCGTTCCTTCGCGTTCATGCTTGGCCAGACGC
>Ga0206810_1118_pt1 | contig 10862 bp, 7 predicted proteins | sample Alteio_BWOrgCont_56_FD_152889 | JGI IMG/M metagenome (GOLD analysis project Ga0206810, IMG submission 152889) | Enriched cells from forest soil in Barre Woods Harvard Forest LTER site, Petersham, Massachusetts, United States -... | ecosystem: Environmental > Terrestrial > Soil > Temperate forest > O...
ACTGCGCATGACCGCCTTTCAGGCGCTCATGCTTCGCTCAGGATGACAGGGCTTCTTGAGAGATTCTTAGTCTAAGGGTTCGGGTTCGAGCGCTATATTGGTTTCGCCGGCGGCTTTTTTCTGGGCGTATTTTTTCATCCAGGCTTCCCAGCTTTTGCCGGCGGCAGTGTCGCGTCCAGTGAAGGCCAGGGCGGCGATTTCAGCGTAGGAGATAGAGACTTTTTCGTTCGCGTCTTTCGGGAACAGGCGGACTATGGAATCTTTCAACGTGGCAGCGGTGCGGCGGTCGAAGAGGTAGCCTTCGATTTTCGATCCGTTCTTACGGGTGATGGTTACGTCGCCGCGGTAATCGAAAGCTTTTTCTAGCGCGACGCGGATTTCTTCTTCGGTGGCTAGTTGGGGGATCCAGCCTTCCAGTTTTTCGTGGGCCGTGCCGGGGGCGACTTCCAGGGTGTCGGGATCGGCGTGGGGCACGGCTTGGGCTGCTTCGTGATCGATGTGGCCGGATTCTTTGCCTGTCATAACTTGCCGAATCAAACTTCAAAATCTTTAAACACAGAGGTCACAGGGGTTCACAGAGAAACTCGACGTTACGCCCGGGTTTCGTGCAACGGTTCTGAGGTTGTCGCGATCTGGACTAACGGGTGTACCGGGGCTTGCGGTTCGTCTAGTAAGCGCAGCGCTTCTTCGTCGCGGTAGCCGTCGAACAGCGTGGCTTTCACCGTGGCCAGGAATCCTTCGAGCGAGCTGAAGGTGGCGTTGACCGCCGAGGCTTCGTAGCCGCTGTGGACCATGCAATTCGCGCATGCCGGGTTTCCCGACTCGGTGCCGTAGTTGCTCCAGTTTGTGGTCGCGAGGAGTTCGGCGAAAGTTTCGGCGTAGCCGTCCTGGAGCAGATAGCAGGGCTTCTGCCATCCGAAAACGTTGTAGGTGGGCATGCCCCATGGGGTGCAGGGGTAGGTGCGCTGGCCCATTAGAAATTCCAGGAAGAGCGGCGAGAGATTGAAGCGCCAGTTCTTCTTGCGGTTCGACAAGATCGCGCGGAACATGCGGCGGGTGCGGGCGCGGCCGAGGAAATGTTTTTGGTCGGGAGCTTTATCGTAAGAGTAGCCGGGCGAGAGCATCATGCCTTCGAGGCCCAGCTCCATCATGTCGTCGAAGAAGGCGCGGACAGATTTGGGGTCGGCTCCGTCGAACAGCGTGGTGTTGGTGGTGACGCGGAAGCCGCGAGCAAGCGCTTCTTTGATTGCGTCCACGGCGATGTCGTAGCCGCCTTCGCGGCAGACTGCCAGATCATGTTCTTCGCGCTGGCCGTCGAGGTGAACGCTGAAGGTCAGGTACTTGCTCGGCTTGAAGAGATTCAACTTCTCTTTCAGCAGCAGGGCGTTGGTGCAGAGATAGATATATTTCTTGCGCGCGACCAGGCCTTCGACAATCTCGGCGATCTGGGGATGCATGAGCGGCTCGCCGCCGGGGATGGAGACCATGGGGGCTCCGCATTCGTCGACCGCCCGGAAACATTCTTCAGGAGAGAGATCTTTTTTCAGGATGTGGGCGGGGTACTGGATCTTGCCGCATCCAGCGCAGGCCAGATTGCAGCGAAACAGGGGCTCGAGCATGAGCACGAGCGGGTATTGCTTGCGGCCGGCTAATTTCTGGCGCAGGACGTAGGACGAAACGGTCCACATCTGTGAAACAGGAACTGGCATTTATTGGTCGGTAACTCCGGTCCGTCTATTTTATCAGGGTCAGGTGGTTAGATGGCGGCGAACTAGTTCGAGGTGCCGGAAAACGAAACTCATCGATGCGGGTTTCTTAGGTTTACTGGCGACTGTTCCACAGGCCCCGAAAAGCCTGCAGAACAGGCTCAAAATGGGACGTTTACTGGGCCGATTCGGGGCCTTTGCGGGGTCGAAAAAGTAGGCGTTTCGTGGTATAATTTTGAAAGTCGCCAAACGAACCTAAGTACAAGATATTTCAATCACTTGAAGTCAATTCGTGGGCGCAGTCCAGAGGCTGGGTTGGGGCGGGTTTTCTGGCTCATTTTCAAGATGTAACCGGGCCCAGTTCTGAGAGAAAGTCGGGGCATTCTCCCGCGGAGCGGAATGGCCACCAAAGAGATCAATACTCCCATCGTCGAAACTAAAACAAAAAACGGAATTGTGACGCCGATCACCGCCGGGAACGGCGGCGGCAATAGCGACTACACTGCCGACTCGATCAAAGTGCTTGGCGGTATGGAAGCGGTGCGCAAGCGTCCGGCAATGTATATCGGATCGACCGGCGACCTCGGTTTGCATCATCTCGTTTACGAAGTGGTTGACAACTCCGTCGACGAAGCGCTGGCCGGATTCGCGACCAAGATTGAAGTCACGATTCACATCGACAACAGCATCACTGTTGTCGACGATGGGCGCGGAATTCCCGTGGATGACATGGTGATCGACGGGGAAAAAGTTTCCGCCGCGCAGGTGGTGATGACTACCTTGCATGCCGGAGGAAAATTTGATTCGTCCACGTACAAGGTTTCTGGCGGGCTGCATGGCGTGGGCGTTTCTTGCGTGAATGCGCTTAGTGAAGAGCTTGATCTGGAAATCTGGCGGGATGGCGCAACCTGGCAGCAGACTTATTCGAAGGGCGACCCCACCAGCAAGATGGCGAAAGCGGGCGCCACCAAGAAGCGTGGCACGAAAGTTCACTTCCTGCCGGATCGAAGCATTTTTACAGGGACGGTGGAATATAACTACGACACCCTGGCGCAGCGGCTGCGCGAGCTGGCGTTCCTGAACAAGGGGCTGCTGATCACGCTGACCGACGAGCGCTCGACTGACGCGAAGAGTGGCGAGGCCAAGCACACCGAGTTCAAATACAACGGCGGCATCGCGGAGTTCATCAAGCATTTGAACCGCGGCAAACAGTTGCTGCACGACAAGCCGATCTACATGGAAGCGGAACGCAGCGGCGTAGCCATGGAGATTGGACTGCAGTACAACGACGGGTATTCGGAGTCGGTGTTCAGTTTCGCGAACAACATCAATACGGTCGACGGGGGCACTCATCTTTCGGGCTTCCGCATGGCGTTGACACGCACGATCAATTATGCCGGGCAGCAGATGGGCCTCTTCAAGGACGTCAAAGAAAATCTGACCGGTGATGATGTGCGCGAAGGGCTAGTCGCGGTGATCAGCGTAAAGCTGTCGCAGCCGCAGTTTGAAGGGCAGACCAAGGGGAAGCTGAATTCCGATATTGCCGGAATCGTTCAAGCCTTCATCAATGAGCGGCTGGGGGCGTTCTTTGAGCAGAACGCCACCGTGGCGCGGAAGATCATCAACAAAGCTGTGGACGCGGCGCGGGCGCGCGAGGCGGCTCGCAAGGCGCGGGATCTGACGCGGCGCAAGGGGGCGCTTGATTCGGGTGGGTTGCCGGGGAAGCTGGCGGATTGCTCGGAGCGCGATCCGAACCGGTGTGAATTGTTTTTGGTGGAAGGTGAGTCGGCTGGCGGGACGGCGAAGCAGGGACGCGACCGGCGGTTTCAAGCGATTCTGCCGCTGAAGGGCAAAATTCTTAACGTAGAGAAGGCTCGCTACGACAAGATGCTGGCGCACGAGGAAATTCGCGCCATGATTACGGCGCTTGGCACCGGCATTGCGAAGGATGATTTCGATCCGACCAAGGTGCGCTACGGAAAAATCATTCTGATGACGGACGCGGACGTGGACGGGTCGCACATTCGAACGCTACTGCTGACTTTCTTTTTCCGGCATATGCAGGAGCTGATCAAGCGCGGGAATGTGTTTATTGCGCAGCCGCCTCTGTATTCGATCAAGAAGGGCAAGTCGATGCAGTACATCAAAGACGACGATGCCTTCGACAAAGTGACTTTGAAGCGCGGGGCTGATGGAGTGACGGTGCGCTATGGCGAGGGCGCGGCCAAGCTGGAGGGCGCCGCTCTAAACCGCTTTATGACAGTGCTGAAGGAGTATCTGAACTTCTTCGACAAGGTAAACAAGCGGTTGCGCGATGAGAGCGTTACCGAACTGCTGCCTCGGCTGGATTTTTCGAAGCATGCAGATTTCGAAGGAGACAAAAAGACTCCGCCGAAGAAGATCGAGAAGCTGGAACGGGAATTGAAGAAGCTGCAGAAAGACCGGAAGTTCAAAAGCGTCGAGTCGCGTTTTGATGAAGAGCACAATCTTTGGGAAGTACGCTTTGTGAACTCACAGGGCTCGGAGCATGTGATCAACTGGGAGCTGGCGTCGAGCGCGGAATGCCGGCAGCTGATTTCGAAGTTCAAGCAGATTGAGCCTTATCTCGAGCCGCCGTTTGTGGTTGAAGCGGTGGTCAAGGCTGGTGCGGCTGGCAAGGAAGATGAAACGGACGAGGAAAGCGCGGAGAACGGCGAGAAGTCTGACAAGAAAGGTGTTAAGGCTGCTCCCAAGCACAAGGCCGTTGTCGAGCCGGTCGAGAAAGCTACGGCGCGCGAGCTGTTTGAGTATGTGAAGAAAGAAGGCAGCCGCGGGTATGATGTGCAGCGCTATAAAGGTCTGGGTGAGATGACGGCTCCGCAGTTGTGGGAGACGACGATGGATCCGGAGCGGCGCACTTTGCTTTCGGTGAAGCTGGAAGATATTGCCGAGTGCGAGACCATCTTTACCACGCTGATGGGTGAGGATGTGGAGGCGCGGCGGAAGTTTATTGAAGAAAATGCGCTGGATGTAAAGAATCTGGATATTTAGGAATTCTTCGCGAGGCGGGCTGCCTGGTCTGCCTCTCTTTTATTTAGGGCGGGCGGCATTCGTGGAGCGCGAGATCCCTCGCCCCGCTGGAGAAAACGCGGGGCTTCGGGATGACGCCGCTCTTTTCCGACGGGGGCATTTCCTGGCGGCGGCCTTTGACGCAGGCCTGAGGGCCTGCTCCACTCTCAGCAACTTCTGCCCTCAGCAACTTCCGCTGACCGTTTGACCGCAGACCGTGCCGCTGATCGTACAGGCGAGCGAAGAATTTATCGTGTATGTCGCATTGACCTGACAGCTTCCGGAGGGATTGGGGCCGTAGGAGATGCCTCCGGTTTCTGTGAAGGTTACGGGGAAGACTGGCGTTTCGTTGTTGGTGAAGTTTATTTGGCCACCGACGTTGATGCTCGGGTCGCCGTTCACGGTCAGGTTGGACACGGAACAATTGGCCGGAGTTATCGCGAGTTGGGTGCTTAAGGAGCCACTGCCGGTATTGGTCAGAGTGCCCTCGACGTCACCGGTGACGGAGATGGTCCCGCCTTGAGGGCCGCCGCATGGGTAGTTCATCAAGGAGATGGGAATGTTGCAGTTTTCGCCGTTCGAGGTTGAAGTGCACCCCGGTAAGGCGCCTGGGTGAATGTCGCTCACCACAGTTGAAAGGCTCGGGCGGGCGTAGCTGGTCGCAGTCGAGGGAACTGCGCCGCTCACAGCCTGAGTGAGAGCCTGTGCGAACTGTTGCGCCAGCGCCTGGGCCTGGGCCTGCGACATGTTGTTGTTCGTGGAACGGTTGCTGCCACATCCGACGCATAAAATTGATAGCAGGGCGGGTACGGCGATGAAAGATTTGCTTCTCTTGATGAGAAACATAATCCGAAACATGAACTGAAACATGGGAAGCTCCCTCCATGGCGAAGGTACGCGGCGGCTGAACAGCATTATCTTATGCCCTATCCGGTTCGTTAGATTGTAAAAATGCGAATCGGGGATGTCCGCCTGCTTCGCTCGCTGGGCTCGCGAATGCGACCGTCCCCACTTGTGCTCTTCTCGATTTTCCTGGGCGTTATGAGGGTCTTACGGATGACTTGCGAAATAGGGGGACGGCTGCCGTTCCAAGGGCTAGCAGCGTGATCAGCGAGATATCGGCGAGGGAGATTACGCAGTAGATGCACCAGACGCCGAGGACGTGGGCTTCGATGCGGGCCAGGTAGAGCGAGAAGGCTAGTCCTATGACGGCTGCGAGCAGGAGCAGGCTGTAGGCGCGGCGCCAGGCCAGGGCGCCGAGGAGAAGATATCCGGCGATGCCGAGGACGGCTACGGGGATTCCGGTGCCTTGCACGACGGCGTACGGGCTTTTGTTGACGATGCCGCAGTCCCAGCGCTCGTTGATGCTGCAGGGGGCATCGCCTTCGGTGCGGTAATGCTCGCGCAGAGCGAGGGCGGAGACGACGACGCCCAGCGTGGCTAGAAGAACAAAAATGTATTTCATTGCCTTCTCCGTTTTGAATCTTTACGGTCTTCTCTTCAGTGACGTGTTTCGTTCCGACTCGCGAAGGGCTAATGTCCCGATCTCAAAGCTTCGCATACGGCATGGCTTAACGGCTGTGAAAAAGAGCTAACCCCAGGCGCTGAAGCGGACACATTCTAGACGACTTTAACGACACGACTAAACGTAGTGCCCTTGCCGATCCCGAAGTCAACCTGCGGTGTGGACGGCAGCGATGTCCTGCAGCAGGTCGGAGGCCTGCCAGTCGGCGCCGTGATACCAGCGGTAAATCTTTCCGTCGGGAGAGATGACGGCGGTGCTGAGGGAGTGGGTGATGAGTCCGCCGTCTTCGTTGTAGGTGAGCGCGAAATAATCGGCGAATTCCTGCAGCCCGGGCTGCGGAATCGCGGAGAACTCCCAGTGCGTGAACAGGGCGGAGTCTTTGGTTGCGGCGCAGGAGAATCCGTAGGCGCGCAGAACTTTGGGGGTGTCGTGGGCGGGATCGAAGCTGATGCTGAGCAGGTGAGTCTTGCCGTAGCGGGCGGGATCGGCGCGGACCTGGCGGTCGATCGTGGCAAACTCGTGGCTGACGCGCGGGCAGAAATCGGGGAACGGGCAGCGAGTGTAGATGAGAGTTAGAAGCAAAGTCTCGCCGCGATACTGATGCAGTGACGTGTGCTGGCCGTTTTGGTTGACGAGCTTGAAGTCGGGTAACTGGTCTCCTGGAGACGGGATGTGGATGCTGGATGTGGGTTTGTCGGCTGGGGCTTGCGAATGGGCGACGACTTTGACGTTCTCGAGCCAGTAGGTGTTGTCGGGTTGGACGACTACATCGGCGGTGATGGTATCGCCGGGTTGGAGTTGATCGAGTGCGGCGGGCGGCTTCATGGTGTAGGACATGACCATTGGGTCCATGAAGCCGGCGATGGGTTCGTTGTCGATGTTGGCGCTGCCGGCGTTTTTGTCGACGGACATGACTTTGCCCTTAAAGGCGTAGCGCTTGGCAGAGGATGGAGCGTTTGTGGCGCCGGGCTGTGAGGGTGCGCGGTTGCAGGCGGCGGAGAAGATCAGCAGGGCGCAGAGGCAGAAGATTGCGGGATGTGGGGATGAATTGAATTTGTGGAGCATATCCAGTCTTCGTTGACCTTTCAGTTTTAGAATCGCAGCGCCTGAAGGCGCGATTGATCGTGTCGCAGCTACGGCATGCCTGAAGGCATACCCTGATACGAATCTTAGACTCTTTTTCTCAGACATTTGTCTCCTAGTAATGGAAGCGATAGCGGAGTTCGACGTAGATTTCGCGCGGGTTGTTCCAGTGGAATCCTCCGAAGGTGACGCTGTTATCGAGTTCGACGCGGCGGTTGGCTACGTTCAGGGCGTTCAGCGAGGCGGAGAAGCGTTCGCGGAAATCTTTGCCGACGGAAAGATCGAAGGTGGTGTGTTGCGGCAGATAGGCGCCGGGATATGGCTGGCCTGGGAAAGCGTTGCTGAAGCCGGAGCCGTAGTAGACATTGGTGGAGGCGTAGGCGCGCCAGGGTAGCGTGACGTCGCCGCCCACGTTGAGGGTGTTGCGTTGGTCGTGATCGAGCGGAGACAGGCCGGCGGGCAGGGAGAAATCGGTGAGACCGCCGGTGATGGCTCCGCCTCCTTCGGCAATCTGGTTGGAATAGGCGAGGTGGAGTTGGCCGCGATGGCCGATGCGGGGCGAGCGGAGAGTGAGTTCCCATCCGCGGATCACTGCCTGGGCAATGGTGATGGGGAAGAAGAGATTGGACTCGCCGATATTGTTGTGATCGAAGAAATTCACTACGTTGGTGCGGAAGTTGTCGGCGTCGAGTATCCAGCCATGGTATGGGATGGTTAGTCCGAACTGGTGTTCTTCATCGCGCTCGCCGTTGAGCTTGATGAATCCGAGGTTGTTGGCGGTGGCGAATTGGATTAGCGGGCCCGAGGCGGTGATCAGCGGCGGAGCCTGGTAGTAGTGGCCGTAGAAAGCGCGGAAGGTCCAGTTGAGACGGGGGACGTTGAGGGCTATGCCGAAGCGGGGGCTGATGGCGTTTTCGGAGACTCCGCCGGAGAAGTGCGTGGGGCGCATTCCGGCGGTTAACGTCAGCCACGGGACGGGCTTGAATTTGTCGTCGATGAAAAAGGCTTCGAGGCTGCCGGTGGGATGTTCGCGGTCTGGTGGATTTACACCCTGGCAAACGCCCAATGGGTTGGAAGGAGTTATGCATTGGGGTTGGTCGGGAGGGTTAAAGGTGGCGCCGAAGAGTTCATTATCCTGCTGATAAAAACTGTACAGACCCACTTGCAGATTGTTTTTGGCCAGGTTTGCGCCAAAACTTATCTGGCCGCCGCCGTAGGTTGAGCCGCGATGTTCGGTGGTGACTACAGGGTCAGTGGCGGCGCTGTCGTAGTCGGCGGCGTTGTAGTGGAAGAATGGGGAGACAGTCAGCAGGAGTTTTGAATTGAAGGTGTGGACCCAGGAGAAGTTGGCGATGGCATCCGATTCGTGGTCGCCGTCGCGAAGGTCGAGGCTGGGATACTGTCCCGTTAGTTGGCCATTCACCAGATTATTCTCGATGTCGTTGGGGAAAGGGTCGTAGGGGATTTGATAGTAGTCCTTGCGCAACGAAGTTACGAGGCGTAGTTGGTTGGACGGGTCGACGTTTAAAATCAGCGAGCCGAAGCCTCCGTAGCCGTTCTCGGCGTCGTGGACGACCTGCGGGACGGGCGTCTGGATGCCGAGATTGCTGCGGTTGGCGTTGAGGCTGGCGTAGTAGGCGAAGCGTTCGGTATGGCTCCCGAAGCTTAGGGCGTCGTTGGTCTGATAGAAATTTCCGGCGCTGAGGACGAGTTCGCCCTGGTTGTTGCGCTCGAAGCCGGTGCGCGGGACTACGTTGAAAACTCCGTAGGTGCGATCGCCGAATTCGGCGCCGTAGCTTCCGCGATTGACTTCGAGATAGTCGACGTCCTTGGGATCGAATTGCGGGCCGAGGTTGGAGGCGATGTTGGTGTTGGGGACGGGCACGCCGTCGATGAGCCAACTGGTCTGGTGGCCGCCGCGGATGTGGAGCTGGTCGTGGGTGAAATAGGCTCCGGGAACGTAGTCGGTGATCATGGCTAGACTATTGGTGCGGGCAGCGCCCGGTGTGTGCTCGATATCTAGGCGGCTGACCAGCGTGGTGGGAGTGGCGGAGTCCGTGGGAACGGCTTCGGGGGCTCCGGAGACAATAACGGATTCTTTGGTGGTGGCGACATTCAGAGAAAAATGCAGGACGGGATGCGATCCGGAATTCACCAGGACATCGGAGGCCATCTGATTGAAACCGGGAGCGACGACGGTTACGGTGTATTCGCCGACAGCGATGGCGTTGAAAGAGAATTGTCCGGCGGCGTCGGTGTTGGTGGTTGTGGACCAATCGGAGATCTTGGAGCGCAGCATTACCAAGGCGTCTTCCACGGGGCGATGCTGGGGGTCGTGAACGATGCCGCGAACTGATCCGAAGATGGAGGCGTAGGCGGCTAGGGTCAGGAACGGAGTTATCAGGATTAGACGGGTGAAACGCATTTGATCTCCCATAGAAATTCGGTTTCCAGGTGCCGGCCAGTACGTGAGGGGCAGAAGCCGTGCCAGGACGCCTCGCTTCGCTCGCTGGGCCCTTCGGCTTCGCTCAGGGCATGCTCGCGAATGCGCCCGTCCCTACACGTGCCAATGGTCGCTTGTGGATTTAGCTCAGGCTATGGAGAGATGCTGGAGGGGCGCGGGTGGATTGGGAACGGGAGATTTCAGTGTTCGAGGAGACGGGACTCGACTGCCCGAGATACGCTTCGACATTCTGCACGAAGGGAGCGGATGCGGACGACTGCGCGTGGGCCCAGCGGGCGGTCGTTACGGCGCGGCAACAGTCGTGATTGCAACATGCGGCGGCGTGGATGATGAGCTGTCTGGCTTCTGAGACCTGTGCTGAGGCCAGGGAATCATGGCAGCGATGGGCTGCTTTGCGGACGCAGCAGGCATGGGGCGCGGCGGTTACCGCCAGGACGAGCGGGGCGAAGTTCCCCAAGAGCGCCGCTAGCAGGAGGAATCTGGTGATCAGTCGCTGCATGCTTTGATCCGCGATGCTCGAAGCTTACCAACTTGCGGTTTACGAAAGCAAGAAGGGGGTCCTGCCTAGTGGCGGAAAACTCCGATGCCAGCGGTGGAAGAGCCCGGCGAAGCTGCGGGACGCCGGAGAAATGCTAGGGATCCTTCGACTCCGACACGCGCTTCGCTTCGCGAACCGCGTGTCTCCGCTCAGGACGACAGATCCTAACGGGAGTCTCAGGCTTTGCCCTGGATCTTAGCCCACCACCAGCGGACGCCGACGAATAGGAAACGCCAGTCGCTGAGGAATTCCGGGGGCTTGCCTTCGAAGGCATGGCCGATGAATTGGAGAAGCCATCCGAGCAGAAAAAGGCCGAGAGCGTAGGGCCACAGGCCATGGACGAAGACGCTGGCTAGAAAAACCGCGATCGAGAGCACAATGGTTGGGATGCCCAGGGTATGGCAGAGGCGGTTCACGCGATTCTGATGGCTGGAGGAATATTGGGCGATCCACTGCTCGTTGGTGCGGTTGCCCAGCATGCGGAGGATGATACAACGG
>Ga0206810_1119_pt1 | contig 10800 bp, 9 predicted proteins | sample Alteio_BWOrgCont_56_FD_152889 | JGI IMG/M metagenome (GOLD analysis project Ga0206810, IMG submission 152889) | Enriched cells from forest soil in Barre Woods Harvard Forest LTER site, Petersham, Massachusetts, United States -... | ecosystem: Environmental > Terrestrial > Soil > Temperate forest > O...
CAATTATTGAAATTGCTGGACGCTCTAGAAAATCAAGACGATGTACAACAGGTCTACGCCAATTTCGACATGGACAACGCCTGGCTAGAAGAACTATCCGGATAAGCGGGTCGATGCAATCGACCCCTACGATTCCTTCCGCATTTATCTGGGGGAACACAATAATTCCGAATTTCTCGTTTCTCGTAGGGGCGAGGAGCGCAGCGACGAGTCCGCTCCTTCCGCATTTATCTGGGGAACACAATAATCCGGATTTCTCGTTTCTCGTAGGGGCGAGGAGCGCAGCGACGAGTCCGCTCCTTCCGCATTAATCTGGGGAACACAATAATTCCGGATTTCTCGTTTCTCGTAGGGGCGAGGAGCGCAGCGACGAGTCCGCATGGGTGCATGGGCGCACAATGTGCGTCCATTATCTTAAACGGGTCGATGCAATCGACCCCTACGATCTTGACGACCACGACAACGAAACGGGCGGCGAGGGTGTAACGCCAAGGAGACGCGCGGAGGCGGCAAAGCCGCCGGAGCGTATATATTATTTGCTAATTGTAAAATGCACAAAAACTATAAATCTCCGGTTTGCCAATCCCCGAAAGCCTTTTGCTATGTGTCTTTATCTGCTCTTTACCCGCTGTTAACACAACCAGGCAAATAAAGATTAATGCAAGCTAATCTTTTATTTACGAATCGTAACTACTGACAACCAAATGAGTTGTCGCGATTAATCATTAAGGAGAAGGGCTTTCTGCAAAGCCAGGCCAGCAAAGCCCTCGCTCTATTGACAGGCCATCCTTCGGCGACAGGCTGTTTGTCAATGCTTTTGACATAAAAAAATTTCGTATTTACCGGAAATGCTTACCCAGCTTAGCATAGCTGGCTTAGCGTAAAAAAATTGACGTTTTCGCCCTTCGTTTGCTACCTTTGCGCAGTCGCAAGTCCAGGAGAACTTAGATTCGTTTCAGAATTCATAACATAAGAGAGCTTCATCTCGTTGTTCATTCTCAAAAGGTAATTCACTTTTCGGAATATCGAGCGCAAAGGCAAACTTATCTGAGCCAGTTTAAGTAGGAGATATCGGGTGCGAAATAGTTTTTTGGTGACCCCCCATAGCTTATATGAAAATCAAACGTGTAAAAAGGCTAGCAATCAGCCTGTCAATAATTGGTCTTTCTTTACTGCTTGGCAAGCCCGTAACAGCATTCGCTGCACAGACAGTCGAATCAGAGCCTGAAATAGTGGCTAGTGCTTGGAGCGAAGATACTGATCGCTTTGCCTGTGTAACAGTAAATGGTCGAGAATTATTGCGCTTCAAAGAAGGAACCAATGAAGTAGCGGTTGAAGATAGGGCAGAAGATATTGCCGCTAAACTTGACCAGTTTGTAAAGAACAAAAAGTTTGCTGCTGACCGACTTTATCCTGTCAAAACAAAAGATGGTGTTGTTTTAAAAATAGATGGCACTGATCTATTCAAGCTTTCAATCAGCGAACTGGCTAATTCAGTAAACACACCACCAGCAACACAAAATTTTATCAATCTAGATCAAGCCAGCGTTAAAGCTGATGCCAGCACCAGCAGCAAAGGACAAATGCTTGATCCTAAACAAATGGAAAGCAAATCATTCGAATACGGTTTGAAAATAGCTAATGCTATTCGTGAGGCTTTCGGCGCCAAAAGCCTACCAATTTCTTTTCTTAAACTAGCTGAGTTAACTGCTCGCCATAGCGTGGACAGTCTGTCTGCTATAGCTTCAGCTGGGGCTTCAGCTACTGGCCGCTTCAGTGGTACAGCTTCTTGGTACGGACCACATTTTCATGGACACAAAACTTCTGACGGCACAATCTATGATCAAAACGGCATGACTGCCGCTCATCGCAGCTTACCGTTCGGCACCAAACTATTGGTGATGAACCGCCGCACCGGGGACAGTTGTGTGGTGAAAGTAAATGACCGCGGTCCGTTTGTTGGTGGCCGAGTAATAGATCTTTCCAAAGGTGCTGCCCGACAATTGAACATGCTTGGCTCGGGTGTAGCCATGGTCGATTGCATCGTGCTTGGCAAACAATAAAATCCTCTAGTACTGGGCAGAATTAATACAAGTCCTAACCTCACTGCTTTAAAAGTCCATCGACACCAATTAAAATGGTATGAGAGTTAACTAAGACTCTCATGAGGCTAATTGCAACAGACATGTCTAAACGCAAAGTGGACAAATCATTAAAGACTATTCCCTTAAGTGCAGTACTGAGTGAGGAAGGCGAAAGAAACATTTTTCGTCTAGAATCAATGCCAACACTAATTTGGCGTTATTGATTAATGGCTAGCGCAGCTGCGCTAGCTGCAAAGCGAAACTTAATTTGGCGAAAATACATAAAACGTCTGTCATTTGCTTTCATGTTATATATGCAATCAACTCTGGATAAGCCCGTTATCAAGCGCCTGGCTGCGCATTGGTAGATAGGTGTTCCGCATATGACAATAATGCCCACAAGGGCTTGATTTTGCCTCAGGCAGATATGCCATATTGAAGAGTATCGATCCGTCCTTTTTTCCTGTGGTGTTCTAGGAAAACAATTTATCTGCTCTAGCTTTTCAGCTCAGTAGTCTGCATCTTGCGACGACTGGGTTGGTCTTGCCGAGCGGATGGATTGAGCCATTTCGTCAAAGGCTATTGAGTTTCTCTCACACAACAGCCAAGCACGATGCTCGGCTGAAGGAGGTATTCTTATGGGGATGACAACACAAAATCTCCCCGATCGATTGAGACACCGAGTTAAAAGGCTCGGCGAAATGATTGGCCTGGGAGTGAAACTTGCCAGCCCGGATGGTGAGAGAATCTTCTCCCTCGTGGAACAATTCCGTCGTCAGGCGGAGCCGTCTGGACTTGATCAGCTCGTTGGGGAGATGCGAGATCTGGACGCTGGCACTCGCATGCAGTTGTCCCGAGCATACGGCGGTTTTGCCGACCTCAGTAATGCCGCCGAGGACAGCTACAGAATAGAGTCCATCCGGTCCAAAGCAGATCCTCACGGGTTGGGGAGCCTATTTGAATCTCATGGCAACGATGGCGCTCTTTTCGACGCCCTGCTCAAGCTGAAAGTGGTCCTGGTTTTCACCGCCCACCCCACAGAATCGAAAGATGTAGGACATCGCCAGCTTGTGTGCGAACTTGCCTCCCGCTTGGCTGGCGACGGCGGGGATCTGGACCAAGATCAGAACCTGAGGAGCATGGCGCAGGAGCTGCTGCTTTTGGAGCGAATGCCCGACAGCTCCAAAAACGTCTCGCAGGAAATTGCGGAAGTAGTCTCTGATTTCCGCAATATGATCCCAGCGATTCTCAAGATCGCCGCGGTCCTCAGACAAAAACTCCTGTCTCTGGGAGAGTCCCTGGGACGGACTGTGCCGGCTCAATATCGGCCGATTCGCTTGGCTCTGTGGCCTGGCGTAGATGCTGATGGCAACGACCGTGTCACTCCGCCCTTCTTTGCCGAGACCGTGAAAAGTCTGCGGGCAGGCTACTCACGACTTATCTGGAGCGGCTCAAACAGCTCCAGTCGAGTAATGCCGATACCAACAACCGCCTGCAGATGATTCGGGATCGACTGCAAGGAACAATCAACAACAGTGGCGATGCTTTCGCGTCGGCCGACGAGTTCCTGGCAGAACTCCGCGCCCTGGTGGAACTCGGGCAGGACGGCGTGGAATGGCTGGTGGCCGCGGTCGAACAGTTCGGCTTTCATCTCGCCTACCCGCATGCGCGTCAGCACGCTAAGGTATACGAGGCGTCAATCTCTGCCGCATTGGCTGAGGCATTCCCAGACAGCCCGTCCTACTCTTCACTCGACGAGAGGGACCGAGTTGAACTGCTGATGCGACTGCTTGGGCAACAACAGGCTTGGCGCATGTTGCCCAGCGATAACCCGGAAGTTGAGCGTTTCAGGATCATGCGCGAGTGCAATCAGCGCAGCCCTGGGACTGCCAATACGATAATCATTGCCGGCAATCGGGGAGCGAGCGATTTTCTCGCCGTCCTCATCCACGCTTTGCGTGCCGGCTGGTCTGCCGCAGACGGACTGCAAATCGTGCCGTTGTCCGAAACGGTGGACGATTTGCAGTCATTCGTGCAAACAATAGATACCATACTGGACCTAAGGCTGGAAGCCTTTCTCGGTCCACTAATGGTCGGCTACAGCGACTCGGGCAAGCTAGACGGTGTGATCGCCGCCCGAGTGGCTATTTACCGCTGCCTGGTCGACCTGGCAGCCATGTTCAAAAGGCGCGGCATCAGGCGCCCACTCTATCATGGGTCGGGCGGATCGCCTGGGCGGGCGGGTGAAGAAATTCACCTGCGAATTAGCACCGAACCGCGCGGCGTGGTAGACGGGTGTTATATCAACACCATCCAGGGCGAGGCACGGCAACCGTTCAGGGATGCGGATATTGCCGTCCGCTCGCTCGAACGTATCAGCGCCGCCGTGCTCAGGGCGACAATGCCCAACGGCCAAGTTGTAGAGCTGGACCAGGCATGGGATGCGCTAGCTCACCACACTGGCACCGCCTATACCCAGCTTGTGCGCAGCCCCAGGTTCACCGAGTTTCTCCGTCAGTTCATTCCGGCGGAGGTGCTTAGAGAGTTTGGGCGGCGCATCTCATCCCGCCCGATGGCGAGGATCCGGACTAGTCTTTCGGTCGATAATCTGCGGGCCATCCCGTGGAATTTCGGCTGGATCATCACCAGGTTGTCCGTGCCCGTCTGGTATGGGTTGGGAACGGCCTGGCAGGTCCTGGATGCTGAGACCAAAGAAGCAATCAGACGGTCATATCGGCAAGGACAGCCGTTTGCCGTCAATCTGGTCAACTTGATTGAAAAGGTGTTGGGGACTACGGTGCCCGGCATCGCCAAGATGTTTGGACAAATGTGGGTAGAAGATCGCGAGCTGGTCGACCTGTTCCTGACGCCCATCCTGGACGAGTTGGAAAAGGCGAAAGCCGCCATACTCGATATCCGCGGAAGCGAGGCGATTCTGGACAACAACCAGCGCCTGCGCGAGTCCATCCAAGTTCGCAACAGATACGCAGCCGTGCTGGCGTGTCTGTTGGCGATAACCGTGCAGAAGTGGCGCCAACTCGAGGTCGCCACAGTCCTCGATGAAAAGCAACACCAGAAAGAAATCGAAACGGAAATGAATGTGGCAGTGACGATCACACAGGGCATTGCCCAGTTCGTACGCTGCCACGGCTAACCATTGCGCCCCCGTTGCACCAAGGGAGTCGGATTCGACATCCGAGTCTCGCGGTGTATTCGGGGGCAATTTATTTTTCTGCAGTTTTTTGTTTTTCTATTTTTATACGGGTTGCGGATCGTTTTTGACGTGGCTTAAACTGCGCTGAAAATCAAGAAAGACGGCAAAAGTCCACCCGAAGCCGGGCAATTGTCCGTAAAGTCCGCTTTCTACTTTTTGTTCGCCATCAACTACCAAATATTTTTCCCACATTTTGCCTGTTTTACGAAAATCGTCAGCACATCTATCTAGCCATTTGCTTTTTAGCCGAGTGGATTCTTCGTTGTATCCATATCGTTCCAACCCAGATGCAACCAGCCATTGCAGCGGTGCCCAACCGTTTGGCCAAGCCCACTGATGTCCAGCCAACGGTGTCAGTGTGGTCACCAGTCCACCTGCTTGTTCAAAGCGAGGCAACCACTGTTCAACAACAGCGGCGGCTTGCTCCGCAGTAGCTAGACCTGCCCAAAGTGGATAGAAACCCGCTAACGAAGGATATGGGTTGATGTGCTTCTGCTTATAATCATAGTCAAAAAAGAATTTGCTATTGTTATCCCACATCAATTCTTGCATTGTTTGAGCGCGCATTTTAGCCGCTTGATGCCATTGCTGCGATTTTTTTTCGTCTGCCAAGCGAGCATAAGCATCGGCGAGATCAATTTCTCGATGATAAAGAATACTATTTAAACAAACCGGCAAATGTTCCAGCCAACGATTAGCGTCACAGCGAGGGGTGTGATCCCAACCGGACTCAGCAGCTGCCAAAGCATCTATAGCATTAGCATCATAATAGCGAGACAGCCCCATATAGACTAGGCGAATATGAGGTTGGGCAGCACCAAGCCAGACTGTTTCATGTTCCATTTCAGCCAATTTGATCATTTTGGCCAAAAAACTATCCGCATTGACATCATTTTTCTTTTTCAAAACTTCGTAAGCAAGCCAGATCTGCCGCGTAAAGAATGGCGGCTGACTGCGGCTGAGTAGAGTGGCTGTGCTGGCATTAGGAATGAAACCAAAAAGATTGAAGAGATGAGCAAGATTCTCGGTCATACCAACGATCATCTCTTCGTAGTGCGTATCCACTAGTGCCAGACTAATGAAGAAAGTGTCCCAGTAATACATATGATTGAAAGTGAATCCATCAATCAAATCATTAGTGGGCACCATGTACGGAAATGGAAGCGGGATTAAAGGATCGCGGCGCTTTCTGCTGCGCTGGTGACGAATTAATGTGGGCAGGTTGTCATTGATGTGAGTCAATACATCGCTATAATCTGTAGGCACGGACATACGACAATCACCTCCCATTGGCTCAGATTGTCACACAAATTCGGGCGCCGATCAAAATAAAAACATTTCCACAAGAATTTGTGAGACTTTTTTTGCAGTTGTATCACTAAGCTGAGTTATTTTCTTAAGCAGGCGAGTTTTATCTATTGTGCGCAGTTGATCAAGAGCAATGTCACCGGCTTTACCGTCAACATTTGTCATGACGCGGCTAGGATATTCGCGTGATCGCGTTGTCAGTGGAGCAATAATTACTGTGCGCAAATTATTATTCATTTCGTCCGGCGAAACAATCAAGCAAGGCCTTGTTTTTTTTATTTCAGAGCCAATGGTAGGGTCAAGCGCCACCCAAAATATTTCAAAGCGCTGAGGCGTTTTCACCATGTCCATTCTTGATCATCGAACTGAGAGTCTATTAAATCGGCATCGATTAACCGATCATCACCGTGCTGGTGCATTAAAGCAAATGCTTTATCCCAGCCACGTCTGCGTTGTTGAACTGGAGAAATAATTAGCGAATTATCTCGCACTTCAATGTTGACGATTTTTTTAAAGCCACACTGATCTATTATCGGCTTGGGAATACGAATACCCTGAGAGTTGCCTATTTTTATTAGTTCTGCCTTCATGGCTTTATCTCCCAATAGTAATTACATTGTAATCACTTGGCGGGCGATTGTCAATATATTCAAAACAAAATCAAGTATCGATAAAAAGAAAAGTGCAAAAAAACAAAAAATTGTGCCCGAAGCGGCGGTCGCTACCGCTCCGGGCAATATTCCGGTCGTCGGAATCGATCAGGAAATGAGGGAGCGAAGAATGAACGCCTCCGGGTCTCCACCCTCCTCTTGGATCAGGAGGGCAAGCTCATGGCGGAAGTCCGCCAGCATGCTCGCCCAACGCCGGAAATACTCTTTCCACTCCTTTGTATAAGCCGGATCTCGAGGGCAGTTCGGGAAGGCGACCTGGGGAGAACGAAGCATTGGCTGCCCCCCCCTGTCTGACCATGATATATTTCTTTCCGGCAGCGGTTTCGATTGTGAGTATCAGGCTGGACTTGCCTGGTCCGACCGTAATACGAACCCCGCCCGGGTCGTTTTCGCTTGGACGAATGCCCGGCGGCCGCTCGAGGTGAGAACGATCCTCGGCGCGGGAGCGGGGGAGACAGAGGTAATTGCGTTTTGTCTTTGTCTTCCGTATCATCGTTCCAGTCCTTCTAAAACAAAACCGTCCTCATCCAAGACTTGGCACAGTGCCAGATCCCGACTTGGACTCGATTCCACGGGCGTCAAAACTCAGCCAGGACAAGTCCCATAGAGCCGACGCCTGGCTCAATTCAACAGACAATGCAATCTCTGCCACCAGTGGTCGATGGTCTTACGAGCCTGACGCGGCAGGAATTGTCTGTTTGCTGGGCTGCTCCTCAAATACGGCGAAATACTTACACCCAAGCCTGTCAAATTCGACATAGTCAAATCAAGCTTTACGCCCAAATATAGCAATGTCGCACTGAAGCCGCCTATTGCTTGACATTGTGCCTTCAGGCTCACAAATAGCGGGTTTTATGACATACTTCTTATGCAATTGACAACATTAATTTGCTGCTTTGCAGCTGTGCGAGCTCGCGCTAACCTGATTTCTTGTCGCGCTAGCATCTGTTAAAATGCCCTAGTGCTTCGCAGTAATTAAATTGGGTGTGTTTGCTTGAGTAAAGAAGATCAGGGTAAAGATTCGCGCTATACAGAACATAGCGCTAATAGAAGACTGACAAAACCAGCGCCTCCTCAGCCAAGTGCACCCAGTACTCTAGCTACAACCATGCCCGCCAAAAGCACGTCGACCGATGAAGTAAGAGTAAGAATAGCGCCCAGCCCCACCGGTCAGCTGCATCTGGGCACAGCCCGCACTGCTCTTTATAATTATCTTTATGCCAAGCGCCATAAAGGCAAATTTATTATCCGCCTGGAAGATACCGATGAAGAGCGCTCGGAAGAGCATTATGTAGAAGATATTATTGCCGGCTTGAAGTGGCTTGGTTTTACCTGGGATGAAGGTCCGGACATTGGTGGACCATATCCACCATACAGGCAAACACAAAAGGTAGATCATTATTCGAACATAGCCAATCAGCTAATAGCCAAAGAAGCGGCATATTTAGCTTATGAGACTCCTGAAGAATTGTCGGCTCTGAAAGAAGAGCAAAAAGCGAAAGGCGAACCGCCGCGCTATGACAATCGCGGACGCGATCTGGGCCAAAGCCAGATTGATCATTATCTAAAAGAAGGTCGTATCCCCTCTTTGCGTTTTATTATTGAAGAGCCACGCACGGTCACCTGGCAAGATCATATACGCGGATCAATGGCCATTGAAACAATTGATCTGGGCGGCGATCTGGTAATCGTCAAATCAAGCGGCATTGCCACTTACAATTTTGCGGTGGTGGTTGATGATTTGGATATGAAAATTTCGCATGTGATCAGAGGCGAAGACCACCTGCACAACACAGCCAAACAGATTTTAATTTATGAGGCTCTGGGTAGCAGTAAACCCGAGTTTGCTCATGTGGCTTTGATTTTTGATCATGAGCATCGCAAAATGTCCAAGCGTGTACATGGTGCAGCTGCTCATATAGATTATTATCGCGAGCAGGGTTATATGCCTGAGGCGATTGTCAATTATTTAGCGCAGATGAGTTTTACTCCAGCCGATGGACGCGAGATTTTTACGCTTGAAGAAGGCGGGGAAGTATTTGATCTAGCCAGAGTGAGCAAAAGCCCGGCTATTTTTGATTTGCAACGCCTAAACTGGTTCAATAGCCATTATTTGCGCAGTCTGCCCATTGAACTAATTACTGAACGGGCTTTGCCTTATTTGACTAGCATCGATCATTCGGATTATACGGACAAACAATTGCAAGAAGTAATAGGCTCAGTACGTGATGGGCTGACTACTTTATCGCAAATATTGGCAGCGACTAAATTTTATTTTGTCAAAACACCAGAAATTAGCGAAGAACTAAAATCAACCGTGTTGACTCAAGAATCCGCTCGAAAAATAATGAAGCAAACCTTACAAGAGCTGGATAAATTCCCGTTCGGCGATCAAAAAGGCTGCAAGCAAATAATAGACAATATGGGCAAAGAGTTAAACGTCAAAGGCAAAGATTTGTACTGGCCATTACGGGCAGCATTGTCTGGAGCAGTTCAAGGACCGGATCTCGGCTCTATAATTTCGGCTCTTGGTGCTAAACGTATTAAAACTCGCCTAGAATCAGCTTTAAGCAATGGCAGTAATTCATAAAAGACGCTGGTCCGTTGGATTCGTAGGGGTCGATTGCATCGACCCGTGTTCTGCAAGCCCGTATATAAGCGGGCGCATGCCATGCGCCCCTACAATTTCTTCCGACACCGTCAGTTTATCGCTTGTGCAATACGATGATCGAGGCTTGTCATTCGTAGGGGTCGATTGCATCGACCCGTGTTCTGCAAGCCCGTATATAAGCGGGCGCATGCCATGCGCCCCTACAATTTCTTCCGACACCGTCAGTTTATCGCTTGTGCAACATGATGATCGAGGCTTGTCATTCGTAGGGGCGAAGCTTGCGAGCCCGCCTTGCAATTCCGTAGGGGCTCATTGCATGAGCCCGTTTATAAATGGGTCGATGCAATCGACCCCTACGATTTCTTCTCGCAGGTGAATATGCTTATTTATAATAGTCTGACCAGAACAAAGGAAGAATTTAAACCGCTTGATGGTAAGACGGTCAAAATTTATGCTTGTGGTCCGACTGTTTACGACTACAGCCATCTGGGGCATGCGCGCGTCTATATTGTTTGGGACGTCATTCAGCGCTATTTGCGCTTCAAAGGCTATGATGTAATCTATGCTCGCAATGTTACTGATGTTGACGATAAAATTATCAATAAAGCCAGGGATTTGGGAGTGACACCAGAGATGGTGGCGCGGCGATTCCTATTCGAATTCTGGCTGGACATGCATACTTTAAACATTGAAGCACCGCACAGCGAGCCGAGGGCCAGCGAGTACATTCCGCAAATGATTGAGTTTATTCAAGGTTTAATCGATAAAAAGCATGCTTATGTTGCCGGTAACGATGTTTATTTCAGTGTTGCCTCTTTGCCTGAATACGGACAATTAACCAGGCAAAAGCTGGACAAAATGATGGCCGGCGCTAGAGAGCAAGTGGTGGCTCAAAGTGAATTAGAAAAACGC
>Ga0206810_1121_pt1 | contig 10668 bp, 5 predicted proteins | sample Alteio_BWOrgCont_56_FD_152889 | JGI IMG/M metagenome (GOLD analysis project Ga0206810, IMG submission 152889) | Enriched cells from forest soil in Barre Woods Harvard Forest LTER site, Petersham, Massachusetts, United States -... | ecosystem: Environmental > Terrestrial > Soil > Temperate forest > O...
CGACGTATGTAAATACGTTTGCCGGCACGCCTGTCGGAGTGCTTAGACCCCTGATCTTTGACGCCCTAGCAGAGGCATCTCACGACGACGACCGCGTTGCAGTTGCTTTTGTGGCATGCGCGCGGAATGTTCTCCCTTTTATGGAGACTGGAAATGAGCAGACGATCTGGGCAGATGTGGTGGAGAAGATCGAATCAGATGTCGATCATCGAGCCGAACAAGAATGGGCCACACCTGCCAACATTAGCATCGGACAACTCGCTCTGCAATCTCCAGCGCAACTTAAGGTCAGCAGCGGTTCGGGGAAAGTAGATAAAGACGCGTTGCGCGCGAAGCTTATTGCAGGAGCGGGTGGAAACCCTACCTCCAATCCTCATTGGCCACAGAACAATCCTGGCGCGTGGGGGCAAACGCTGGGCACGCAATTCACTGAGGCGATCAGCGAAGCTATCGACGACGCCGTCGCGCAGAACAAGGTGGCTTCGATTGACCTGTCAGCAACTATGCAGCAGATCACTTCGGCAGTGTCAGGCTACGTCAGCGAGGTGATAGGTTCTGTCGATGGAGCGACGGCGGGCCTCCAGAGACGGACAAACCTGATTTGGTGGAAGCAGGCCCTTTTTTCGCCGAGTACGCGAAAGAGCTATCGCAGTTTTAAACCAACCATCGCCGCGGCGCTTATGGCGTTGGACCTTTATCAGCAAATACCAATGTTCTCGCCTGCCAGCGTGTCAGCATTCCTTGAGGAAGCTGTCCGCTCTCTCCAAACCTCGGTGCCGAATAGTGGCAGATTGCTAAGGGACTTGCTGAGAGAAACGACCGAAAATTCCTCGCTTGCCCCGTTAAGAGACGAGGCCGCGAATCTGTATCACAGCCCATCAGGAAGGTGTCCGATCTCGGCATTGATCGGACATCCTGAAAAGATCATAGGGCTAAGTGATGGCGCTTTGGTGAACCTCATTGGCATTCAAACAGAGACCTCTCTAACTGATGCGCAATGGGCAAGTTGGATATTCCGCGACCTCCAGGCAGGCCGCGCCACGAAGGAGCAGCCCAAGAAGCGGAACGGTAAGGGTGCAGCATGAAGCAATGTCCTGTAGCCACTTGCTTCACTCCGGAGGCGACCTGCGCTCTCGGTCATCTCAAGCTGACCGACTGCCCCGAGTGGACCGGTTCGGGAGAGAAAGATGCCGCTGTGCCCGAAAGTAGCGACGAGATCATCTTGCCTTGGTCGGGTGCTGCACTTGGCAGAACGGATGTAGGTTTCGTTGCAGGGCGTGCGAAACCTATGATGGTCAGTCTCGTCGGCCCGGAGAATGCCGGCAAGACAACGCTGCTGGCGGCCTGGTACTTGTTAGTTGGCCGAGGTGTGCCGATTAGTGATCGTCACAGATTTGCCGGATCGTTCACTTTGTCAGGTTGGGAGGCGGTTGCCCGTTCGTTGCAGTGGGCTCCTGGTTCACCTCCTGAATTTCCTGCGCATACATCAACCCGGGGCGGCAGGGGGCAAGGGTTGCTCCATTTTGCATTCCGCGAGGATGATGAGAGGTTAAGGGACTATCTCTTCACTGACGCTCCAGGCCTCTGGTTTCAGAAATGGGCCATGAATGAAGAGGCAGGAGACGCTGCTGGGGCACGCTGGATATTCGAACGGGCCGACTTGTTTTTGCTACTGGCAGACTGTGCCGCGCTCTCTGGGCAGGAGAGAGGTTCTGCTCGTTCGGCTATTCAAGTGTTGGCCCGGAGAGTTGGAGCTTCACGGCGAGGCAGGCCTGTGATCCTGGTTTGGGCAAAATCTGACATTCAGCTCCCTGCAGAAATTGAGAAGTCTGTCAGGGATGCAGTCAAATCGCAGATTCCGGATATGGAAGAGTTTAGCGTCAGTATGCGCGCGCAGCCAGAAGGGGACGAAGGACGAGGAGTCGGATTGACGACGTTGTTGGAAAAGGTATTGCAGTTCCGAAGGCTCAAACAAACTCTACCTTCAGCCCGAGGAGATAGTTCAGATCCACTCTTTCTGTTTGGAGTTCGGTGATTATGCAAACGCAAGTGAAGTCAATGCTGCTCATAGGCGAATCAGGTGTCGGGAAAACGCACTATGGCGCGCAGCTGCTAAAACGCCTAATGAATAGCAATGGCCGATTTCGGATGAATGGTGCAGCCACGAACCTGGAGCCGTTCGAAGCAACCCTGGAGAGTCTCAATGACGGTAGGTCGGCCGGTCACACTCCGACCCTGACATATGTCGATAGCGAGTGGCCAATCATCAGCGATAGCGGCGAATCCTTCTCTCTCGTTTGGCCAGATTACGGTGGTGAACAGATCAAGAATCTGCTGAATACGCGGCGAGTGCCCACCTCGTGGAAAATAAGAGTTTCCAGTGTACCCGCTTGGCTTCTGATGTTGAGGTTGCATCAGTTGCGTGTGAACGACGATCTTCTCTCTCGGCCACTGGTGACCTTGGCCGATCACGTCGACGAGGAAAGTCCGACAGAGCCACAAGTTCAACCGTCGGATCAGGCGCGTATGGTGGAGTTACTGCAGATGCTTCTATTCTTGAGGGGACAAGGTATCGGTGAGGCAAGAGAAGAACCTCGCCTTTGCCTGCTCCTCTCATGTTGGGACGAACTGAGTCAAAATGACACGCCATCGGCTGTGTTGCGACGTCATCTTCCTATGCTGGCAGACTTCGTCTCGACGAACTGGAAGCAGCCGATCATCGTCGGTCTTTCAGCACTTGAGCGCCCACTCGACCGAAAGGTCCGGGACGAAGAATACGTGACGCGCGGCCCCGAACAATTCGGATATGTAGTGTTACCAGATGGACAAACATCGCCGGACTTGACGATCCCGATTGAAATGCTCCTCAAAGGTAACGGCACGCGATCGTGAGAATTGAACAGGCATTGTATGGAGCAACGAAAGGCGGCCACTCCATCGTCGAGGCGTCGGGAGATGCCGTGGTCGCAAGAGAGTTGACTTCTCGTCTAGATCTACCTGACACCGCTCCTTATGGAGTGGAATGGTCTCCCTTTCTAACTGGCTTTCCGTACGGTGATCACTACGTCCTCGGTAGAGTGATATCGGACGATCAAGCGCTCAGAGGAGGGATGGTCTTTACGCATGCGCTTATAGTTTCGTTAAACGATATGGCTGGCGTGAATGACCTACAGTCGTTAATTGACCTACTTTGCAATGCACCTTCACCGGAAATGTCCATTACCACTCTCGAAGTGCCGGCGGGTCTGCTCCCTGCTAGGCAGGCCAGCGCGGAACAACTAGCTATTGCAACTATGCTCGTCTCAAGCACGAAGAGACCGATAGTTCGACTGGGACACGAAGGCTTCGATCAGATTGTCGCCCAGCTTTGGAACAAGCTCTGGCCAAGTATCCGACGCGGCTTTGCTTTCAGGTTGAGCTTTGGCCCCGGCGATCTCGTAGAGCAACCATTACCGACCCTTGTCTGCACTCCGTCGAATCTTGCAAGTCGGTGGAGCGGCTATCAAATGGTTGGTCCCCACCCAGGCCAGCCAGGCCAGACCGCGCTGTCTCCGGCCGCTGCCGTGCTGGTGGGCGCGCCGGAAGGACGGGAAGTTCTTGATTTCGCCACAAGTTTAGGCGTAGAAATTAGCGCGATCCAAGAATTGATTCTTGTCGAACGGTTGTATGCCCTGCATCGGACAGCGGAAGCCGGTCTTGACAAGAGCACCGCGCAACTGAGGCTGCTCGAAGCGCTCTGTGCTGGACAGCCGAGTGTCGCAGAAGGTAGAGAAAAAATCATCAGAGATGTGTTACGTGAGCTGCCGGGCGCCACTGCCTCGCAGATCCGCGCGTTACGAAACATGGTACTCACTAGTGTCGATCGACCGGCGCGAATTTGGGATGCAGTTCGGGAATGGATGAGAAACTATAGATTCCCGTCATCCGAAGATACCGCGGCAGCGGAGTTGACCCGGGATGTCGGTGAGATCGGGCGAGCTGTTTCAGACTGGCAGACTGCGGTTTCGGATGGACTCAGGTTTGCGAAGAGTCAACGATCGTCAGGATTTGGTGGCGCGTTTTGGCGATGGGGGACAACCATCTCTGCAGACATGTACAGCCGTGCCTGCCAAGGGTTTGCTTTGGTTCCCGGTGACGAAATCGCTTTGATTAAGGATGCTCCCGAAGCGATCAAGAGCGGGGTGGGTCAGGGCCTGCTTGCTCTCAGCGTTTCGCGAGGATTGTACCGATTACACGGTATTGTCGCTTCTATGATATTCGATCCGTTGGAGGCGATCCGGTCGCAACTGGCAGTCGAGAGGTCCCCAGATAGTGCAGAGGGTATTCTCTTAGCTCTACGAAAGGCGGCCCCCAAGCAGCTCGTTGAGTGCGCTCTAGCCTTTCACGATCCACGGTTGGAAGAGTTGGCTGCGAATGCAGCCTCCTTGGAACCCAGCGTATTTGCCGAGATGGATCTACGTGAACAGACCGCACAAAATATATGGCAGGCCGCTATTGAGAGAAACCAAGCATGTTGGCGAGGACCGTCAGAACCTATGTCGGTGTTCGAAATGATTCTGGATCAGATGTTAGATGAGCGAAAGAGCGAAACATCGCTAATCGCTGTGCTGTCCAGCACACCGTTGGCTAATTTGAGCAAGTACTCGCGAAGGCCTGAACTGTGGGGCAGTTTGACAGCAACTACCAAACAGCGATTGCTAACGGCTACGTCGAAGGGCTGGCTTGACGAAGTTGCCAAGAGTAAGGGTTCGCCTGTGGAAATGGAGCTTCAGTCACATATCCTCAATTCTCCAACCTTCACTGCTACAGTACGGGAGTTCACCGCGCAGAACATAAACTCAGCCCTGAAGCTGCTTTTCCTGCTGACCTCCCTTGATGAACGGCGGTTATTATCACTGCTGCCGATACTCACGTCGAGGCAACTGGCTTCGTCAGACGCTGAACATCTCGGGCGATTGATAACTGAACGCCAGTGGTCTCACGCTGCCGAGGAGCTAGCGAACTTATCCCGTCACGGGCGCGACGATATCCGCCCGGCGCTTCGTATATGCCATGGCCTCCTCAGTTTTTGGACGCTACTCAGAATAGGCATTGCACCGCTATCGGCAGACGAGAAGTGGCAAGCACTGGAGCAAATCGCGATAGATTTGTATCCGAGCGGGCCAGATCACAATGATCTGTGGCGAAGATCCGGAGGAAACAATGCAGATCTTCAGCACTATGGAGACGGGCGCGCGCGATGGTCTGACGCCCTGTTCAAGATCCGCCGTGGGTATAGTCTGAGGGTTTGGACACTGCTCGGAAAAATGAGAGAAGAATACAACTGGAATGACGATCTACGATACCTCAGCCACGATCAAGAGTTTCAGGAGAGGCGTTGATGTCAGAGCAATTTGAGGTGTCAAGCAGCAAATCGGTGTTTCCGTGGAAGGGATATGCCTTAGTCGTAGCGGTTTCGAACTACAGAAACATAAGGTCGCTTCCTGCTGCCGTATTGAATGATGCAAATGATCTCGCGTCTACGTTAACTTCGCCTGCTCATTGCGGATACTCTCCCGCGAATATGCGAGTATTGCTGGATGCAGAGGCTTCTCTGAAGAATGTCCAGGATGCGCTCGCCTGGCTTGCCTCCGTCGCTGGTTCCGAGGATTCAGTTGTAGTTTTCTTCTCGGGTCACGGCACGCTGCTCAGTGATTCTGGATCAATCGAATCCGCCTTGCTTCCCGTTGACACTGAACCGGGTCGCCTGCGCGAGACGAGTTTGCCGGAGGGAGAACTGTCATCGGCCCTTAAGGCGATTCATTCGGCGAGGCTCCTCATTCTGCTTGATGCCTGTCACTCAGGAGGTTCAGTGAGCCTAAAAGGAGTGAGCGTTCCGGAAGTGATCGAGATAGGGTTCGACGACAAATCCCTAGCGCACTTAGCGGAAGGTGTGGGCCGCGTCGTAATCGCCTCCTCGCGATCGACGGAGACTTCTCTTGTGTTCACCGGTGCGCGGAACAGCGTCTTTACGCAGCATCTCCTTGAAGCGTTCAGAGGGGAAGCCTCAACTAGCGGTGACGGAGTTGTACGTGTTTTCGATGTCTTCGAGCACGTCTCTGTCAAGGTGCCCCAAACGACCTCCAATCGGCAACACCCGATTTTCAAAGCGAGCGATCTGGAAATCAACTTCCCGGTTTCGCTTGATAAGGGCGGAAGTAAGGGTGGGGAAGCAGGCGCAGTAGACGTGCACTCTGGAGATGACTCCGGTTGGAATGAACTTGAAACTATTCTCGCTGATCTATATCCAACAGGCCCCACGGATCAGGACATTTGGAGACGGGCCGGCGGCGACCTTTCTAGATTGCGTCTGAATCAATCTGGAAGAGCGAGCTGGTTTGCTAGCCTTCTAATCCTTAAACAAGGCGGCGGAGGCACTTTGCTGAACCGAGGACGACTGATTCAAGCGGCATTGGAGGATTTCCCAAATCATGGGAGACTTAATGCGCTCTTGAACAGATAATGGGCAGAATTAACATCTCAGAACGTCAGCGGAAAAAAGCAAAATCCGTTTAGAGTCGGTTACGCCCCCACACGGCTGCAATGTGTCGCGAGAAAGATCCTTCCTCGAAAATGCCGCATTGAAGTGAGAAGTCTGGGATCGCGCTAAATCGCCATAAGCGGCCAATCGGTACCCATTTTGAGGTGTGTGAAATATTGCGCGTAGCGAGGCCGATCAGGCTATATCTTCACCAGCCCGATACTCGGCGATAGGACGAGAATCTCAGTCTCATTTGCCGCCTCTGCAACGCACGATGGATTCCAGGTAGCTGAGGGCCGCCACGAGACTAACTCTTGCCGCTACGCGGCACTCTAGTTTCAGCAACGGCCGATCCGCACTCAAACGAGAAGTGAATTCTCTCTGTTTGAAGGTAAGAAATCCAGCTGAAAAATAATACACCGTGTCTCCCACCTGCGCTACACCAAGCGATTTCACATTTGTTCGATTCAAAAGTATTGGCCGCTAATCTCCGCCAAGGCCCTCATCGACCGGATGAAATGTCCCAGAAAGAGTCGGCTTGTTGATAATCGAAGCGGCAATGACCAGTGTCGAAGCAACGGGGTCCGCGAAATCGGGTGACATCTGGAAGAGCCCGGCGCGATGCCGACACTCCGTTTACAAATCCGACCTCGGTGAGTGCCTTTCGAGATAAGCGACGAATAAGCCGGACCATTCGGTCGTAGCTGCCAGTAAGAATCACTTGTCCGAGCAGCCGGCTTCTTCGGCCCCTTGGCGAGAACAGTGATCGACTTCAATCGCTCAAAGAGAACTTTGTCCTTTACGCGTCATCCGAGGACGATGCGCCTTCAATTCGGCGCACAGTGGCCTACTCTCCCGGCCTGATCTGCCCTTGGCCGGAATCTTGTCAATCATTCCGTGCGCGACTCACACACGAGAGTCATTTCCAACCTCGGGGTTTTGGGTTGCAGTGTTGATCACACTTTTGGCCAATTCAGCTAGGCCTGTTTCAATGTCTTAACAAACCCACGACCTCTGCCGTTACGCTCCAAAGGTCGGAATCCGCAACCGTAACAAACGACGAGTAACTGCGGGTCATTCCGGCGCCCCAAGCCATTTGTGGCAACCTTATCGAACCCGTAACGAACCCTCGGCCTCTGTCTTCGGGCAACAATTCAACCAAGGTGTCACCCTAACGTGCCTGTTGGGATTTGTTGACCCACGACAATTGCGGTCGATGGAGTTGTTCTGAGTTGACTTGTTTTCCACCGCGTCCGGAGACGAAGTGTCGGGTCAGGCCTTAGACGCGATCGCCGGAACTCGGCGTCGAAAGTCACACCTCTCAAGATCAGTTGCTGTGCGGCCACAGCCTGTGCTTAGTAGAACGACTTGGTCGCAGTGGTACATACCGTCTCCACTTACCCACGGTCGATGCGATCATCCGCGTTCAGCCAAAGCGAGCTGACGAATTGTCATACAAAATGTCGAGTCAAACTGTTGTGCCTCCGGTACTCTGCCTGTCCATAGTGTGCTTTGCTACAGGCGACAGGTCCCGCAAAAGTTCTCTAAATACTGCAATTTGTTGCCTCTGTCAGTTTCTGCACACTCGATCGGAGGTTTGGAATCGCGGTTGCTTTGGATGATGGCGAAACCTTGAATAAAAGCTGCGCTGGTCATCTGCGCATCTTGCAATCGATCGAGGGGAAGAGAAAGCATTCTCAGAACTTGAAGTAGCTCAAACATTAGGTACCTTCGTTGCCGAAGTTAAATCTTGGTTTTCGCGAGCAAGAAATGGACCACACACATCATTGTCGAAACCTCACAGTGAAACGCGTTCTGGCCTACGTATTGCTCATTTCTGGCCTCCTCGGACTACCCGAGCGCGTGTGGTCGCAAATCGGATCCGGCGCTCCAGATGCTTCGGTTCGCGTTCAGGTGCAGATGCAAGGTGAGGCCAGGCAAGAGAGTCAGACGAAGGCTCAGCCTAAAACCTTTGTCGGACAAGTTCTCGATCAGGATGCAGCTGTGATGGCAAAGGTGCCACCTGATCCGTTGTCCACGAGAGATCCATTCCGTCCGATACTGTGGCCGGTTGATGTAACGATGAATGAGCTGCGTAAGAGGAAACGGCTGAGCCTCGCCGCAACGTACACAGTGTTGAATCAATATGCGACTGAAACACCCGATCGGGTGCGACACAACTGGGCGACAGGTCGATTCGACTTATCGGGTGGGTGGAAGGCCTACGACCATGGCGGAAACGCCGGGACGTTCAGCATATTGGTACGATCGGGAGTCAATCTTGGCGTGAGCCAGCACTTCAATCTGAGCGATGACCTTGGATCGGACTTGTTCCTGAACTGCCTGCCTGGAGGTGGACCACAAGAGCCTATTACGCTGAATATCCTCTACTACAGGCAGGATTTCTACCAAAAGAAAATGGCCCTTTACATCGGCAAGATTCACCCTAACGAGTTTATTAGTCTGAGCCTCTACAACAACGATGAGAGAAGCCAATTTCTCAACGCCGAAAACGACGGGAACCTGACCGTTCCATCGGACGGGACGTACGCGGGAGGCGCGGCCTTTGAGTACCAGGTCACTCAGCACATATACATGCACGCGGTGACAGTTGATACGGAAGGCGCGCAGCAGACAAACCTAGAGACACTCGCAGACAAGAAGTATATGAACGCCATTGAGCTTGGATGGAAGGATGGTGCTCCGACTCAGCAGGAACACCTATTTCGCTTTCTGGTGTGGCGGGACGACACGGCTACACAGGGAAGCGGAGCCGGACTAGGATTCGGCTCCGATTACGAACTGAAGAGTGGGTGGGCCCCGTTTGGACGCGTGGGGATTGGTACTGACACGGGTTCTAACATCAAGAGAGTTTTTGATGCGGGTATTGCAAACATACGGCCATTTGGTCGAAGTGGCGACATGTTTGGTGCGTCGATAACTATAACGGACCCAGGCCATGGGGCTAAGCACCACGAATCCCTCTTCGAGACGTTCTACCGCGTAAGGCTGACGCAGAGCCTGGAGTTAGGGCCCGATCTAGAGGTTTCAGTGCACCCAACGAACAGTGTCAAGCAGTATACGACCGCTCTGCTGGGCCTGAGGATGAAGATGATTTTCTAGACACGTTCCACGGATAGATGTGTTCTCAGAAAGGAGCTCCGATGCAATCCGGATACGCTGTTCCGAAAGCCCCTGCTGTGTCGGTAAACTACACGGGCCCCCTGGCAATCGTAACCACGCTGTTCTTCATGTGGGGATTCTTGACCTGCCTGAACGACATTCTTGTACCGCATCTGAAGTCGATCTTCGACCTCAACTACTCGCAGGCCATGCTTATCCAGTTTGCGTTCTTCTCAGCCTACTTCTTGTTTTCAATACCGTGGTCGAGATTCATGAACCGAATCGGGTACCACTGGACCATGGTAGTGGGACTGCTAACGATGGCATGTGGTGCATTTCTATTTCTACCTGCTGCATCCGCTGCTTCGTACGGGTTGTTTCTGACGGCACTCCTCATTCTTGCCGCGGGAATTACCGGGCTCCAGGTGGCCGCAAATCCGTACGTAGATCTATTAGGCAAGCCAGAGACGGCATCGAGCCGTCTCGACTTAACGCAGGCATTCAACTCATTGGGCACGGCGATCGCGCCAAAAATAGGAGGAATCCTGATTCTGAGTGCTGCGCCGTTGGCCTCAACCCAGTTGGCGCGGCTCGCGCCGCAGGCGCTGCAGGCCTATCGTGTGCAGCAGGCTGCTTCGGTCAGAATGCCATACGCAGTAATCGGAACGGCACTTGTCTTGCTGGCGATCTTGATTGCCACTTCCAAGCTGCCGCAAATTGAAGCCGCCACGACGCGAATTGGTGAAAAGGCAGACGATTCGATTTGGAGGCATCGCAGTCTTTTGTTTGGTGCGATTGGAATTTTCGCCTATGTCGGTGCGGAAGTTTCAATCGGAAGTTTCCTGGTGAATTATTTCGGACTACCTGAGATCGCGTCTCTTCCCGCCAAAACTGCGGCTGGGTATGTGTCGTTTTATTGGGGCGGCGCCATGATCGGACGTTTTGTAGGGGCACTGTTGCTGCGTCGATTCAGGCCGGCGTCCTTGCTCGCTCTTTGTGCGAGCGTTGCGGCGGTGCTGGTGACG
>Ga0206810_1122_pt1 | contig 10634 bp, 7 predicted proteins | sample Alteio_BWOrgCont_56_FD_152889 | JGI IMG/M metagenome (GOLD analysis project Ga0206810, IMG submission 152889) | Enriched cells from forest soil in Barre Woods Harvard Forest LTER site, Petersham, Massachusetts, United States -... | ecosystem: Environmental > Terrestrial > Soil > Temperate forest > O...
TCTTCAAGATGCGCGGAGCCGCTGTACCAGCACGAAAGATTAAATCTGCGAGCTTCCAGATCACTGACCGGAACTGGAGCGGCGAAATCTGGAGCCACTGGCTTCAGGCTGAAAAGGAAGAGGGCGCCATCGTCTGGCAGGAGATCGGCTGGGCTGTCGTTTCGTCGTGGTCGCAATTATGGGAAGGCCTGACACGCTATGACGTACACCAGGAGGGATGGGGCAAGTGCCATCGGCTCGATGCGAAAGATGTCCCTGCAACCTGGTTATACGAACTAAGGATGCGGAAGTGCATTCCGGACATTCACGGGGAACTGCGTCTGCCCTCCGAAATGTTCCGCAGAACGCCCGATACGCTCGCACTTCTCGATATCGAGCCATTCATCCATGATCGGTGGGATCAACCCGGATGCGAACGTTTGTTCGACGAACTGGGCGTGCGCACTCAGCCGACGGACGCGAACAAGCTCCTTGACAGGCTCCGCGCTTTAGCGCAAGTGGAAAACCCACCCATCGGACCGCTGCGAGATCTTTACCGGGCCATCGAGCGGGTTCTGCCAAGGCTGTCCATCGACCGCAGAGCGGAGACCTTAAACGCATTCGGGTCGGAGCCGCTGGTGAGGACGGAGGCTGGGTGGGAGCGCAGCGGATTCTGTTTTCGCGAGAACCCCAGCGGCATACCGGGTGTTTCGCTGGTGCATCCTGACGTACGAGATGTCATTGGCCTCTGGGACACACTCAAGATCGAGTCCAAGCCAAGTGCAGCCGACTCACTGCGCTGGATGGCGTCACTCCCAATGGAGTCAGCGTTGAGCACCGCTGATCGCAGCGCAGCGGTCAAGGTGCTGGCGCGGTATCCACAGGACATTTGGGATGGGCAATCCCGGTGGCTAAGCCTTCAGGGACGAATCGTGCGCACCGCCGATATTCGATGGGGGTGCCTCGATCCTCGTGCTGTTACTGGGTTGTTTGCTTCGGTTCGAAGCGAGTCGGCTGATTTCTCCATGCTCGACGGGACCAGGTGGCAAACACTGATCACCGTTCCTCCGCGCTTACTGGAAACTGCGCTTGAGCGCCGCGTTGTCGGTTTTGAGCCGGGACGAGGGGACGCTGCGACTGAGGAACAATGGCTTCACGCTCTCGCGCAAATCCTTTCGCGGCTCAACGACGACGGGGCGAGCGAACAGGATCTCGAAACGGATCGGCGTGCTGCTCAGCGTATGGTGACAACTCGTTGGATTCCGGCCCAATCTGTTCACACGCAGCCATATCTCGATGGTGTGCCCGCTGGTACGCAGGCCGAGTCGTCTATTGTGTGGATCGAGGATTCACTCTACGTCCAAGGTGACTCCATGCGCGCCTACAAAGCGCTGGTCAAAGAGATTGCGCGGCACTTCGCAACGTTGGCGGCTCTCGAAGTCATCCGGGATTGTGTTGGCCGGGACCCAGGCTGGATACGAGCTTACGCAAACCAGCACGTGAAGCTCCTGGATTCCGCTCAGATGATTGCACCAAGAGAACCCGCGGTGCCGATTCAGCCACCGACACCGATTGCAGTTTCCGTCTTCCCCACACAGGAGACGAATCTGCCCGAACAGCAGTCCGATACAGAATCTGAGGCACCGGATCACACTCCGAAGACCCACCCCGCCCAACCTGATCCTGCGCCCAAGCCTGAACCCAACGATAAACCGACCGCGCCGAAAGCACCGTCAAAGCTTGACCGGCTCGGCACTTTTCTCACGTCCCGTGGCTTTCAATGGGATGAGGATTCTGACCACTTCGTTCATCCTGACGGTTCGCTTGTGCGTAGGATCGAGGGGAGTTTTCCGTGGGAGCTTATCACTCCGGACCGAGTGAATCCGCTGTGGCTGGCACCATCCAGTCTTTCTGATCCGAACGGTATCGAGATTCCGGCGGAGGTTTGGCTTGCCGCAAAACGATGCCAAGCAATCCTTCTCGCCCCGGAGGAGAACAGCTTTCGCGAGCATCCATTCGCAGCGCTTCGATCTGAGGTGGATGACCAAACTCTGGAACTATACTCGCCCGTTTACAGAATCAGAGTCCCGGCTTAGGGGGTGATTGAGCGAGTAGTGAGTCAGGTTCTCTCCGAAAAGATCGACGATCACCCAACCTAAAGCGGCGTGGTTGACGCGCCTGCAGCCACGATGGAGGCACTCCGTCCGAACTTTGCTGCGATTTACCGATTTACCGTTGAAGGCGCGACGATATCCAGGGTGCAGGCAATCGAGCTCGGTCCAAGCGGCAGACGAAAACCGTCGGCAACCGCTGCGCGAACTGAGTCTCGGACGACCTAGTCTGGATTGTAACGGTTCATTGGGGACACGATCCACTCGTACTCCGCTCCGAGTTTCGATCGCATTTTCCCATCCTTTGTCCCCTGTACTGCGGCATGAGACGGATGGAAATCGTCGCCGTCTTGGTTTGCTGTATCACAGTATACGCGCTGACGCAGTTGTCGCATCCGCCCGGCGGTCACGGACGCGAGATGCCACTCCGACCAACGACCACGCAGAAAATCCTGGGGAGACTCAGCGTGTTTGATCGCGATGTTCTCAGCATAGACTGACATCGGTGTCCCGTCCTGTGAATCCTGAAAATTCTGGGACGTAGGGCGCCTCTCCCCCCGGTTCCGGTCGTACACCGTCCAATGTGGATTTATGCGGCGGTACAGCCTTGTTTGATCCGGTATGGCAATGGGATCATCGTTCAACTCGGCCATTTAACCGTTCCGCAAAGACAGAGCGAAGTCGTCCGATGTTTTGAGAGACAGGGCCATCCCAATCACCGCTCTCGTCCCGATGATCACTAAAAACGCCATTACCGTCCGCCTCGTTCGGATTGAACTCGATCTCAAGGTCGATGGCGTTCTCGTGCCAATCTAGCTGAACTCCACCGTTTCGCGTCGGCGTCCATTGTGGCGCCGCACTAGTGTCGGCCATGAATAAGCAAAGTGCATCGAAGGCCGCCTGTATCGCATTTCCTTCCACAACGTGAGCACGTTCGCCGTCCCAACCGGATGGCAACAACAGCAGGTGTCCACAGTTGTTGAGAGCAGGCTCCAGCCATGACGGTGCCGGGAGCCTCTCGACGCGAAGATCTATGCGTCGAACCATAGTCCCAGATTGAAATACAAGTTCCACCAAGCCGGGCTTTTGAGTATTGAGCTCGGCTTGGGCGAACCCAGCCGGAGTGAGGTGCAGATCGACGGTGGTGATATCGTTTCGACGGTCCGTCAGCGTACGCGGACGCCACCCAGGAAGAGCGATACTAGCCAATTTTTACTCTCCAAATGTCATGCATATTCTTAGTCGTTATAGAGGTGAAGCCTCGGACAATCCACTCGTGCTCAAGATCGAACAGCCGAAACGCGCCGTTCAGATCGGCTGGCTCCGGCTGCCCGCGGGCAGTCAGGTTCATCGCAAAAATAGGCTGTCCATCAGAGTTTTGAAAAGCAGGCTGAAGATGGACGTGCAGCCGTCCTATGGCCGCTCCAGCTTCGTTCACCATTCGGTAGCGCGCAACGAAACCAACGTCTTCAGGGGTCGATAGATAGCCGTCTGAATATTGATTGCGCCACGGGCAAATTACTTTGTAAATTTCACCGTGGTTGATCCAACCCAGACCTGACCGCATATGATTGACGTATGTGACCTCGCACTGGGTAGGGACAAGATTGCCGAGGTTCTCCGCAGCCGTAAACGCCAGGAATATTTCGAGCGCGGACCTGAAGCGTTTAAGGATGTTGACGTAACGCGGATACGGTTCGGACCGGGCACCCAGTCTCCAGTTAACGATTAAACGGTCCCTCTGAACTTGTATGAGTTCGTTTCGCGCTTGGTTTAGGAACCATATCCGAGGTAGTGGCGGTGCATCGTCGAATGCCTGAAACCTGACGCCCACCCTGCCCCCCGACTTGGTACCAAACTCCTCAAATGCTGGCTCCAATTCGCCGTGATCTTCGACCCGCGAAAACCCTTCGCGCCTCAAACTCTCCCAGAGTATCCCGAAATGAGCGGCACGAATCAGCTCGAAAGGTTTGAACTGAAGCGATATCGCCACCTCGACAACGGGAGGATTTTCGAACTCGGGGAGTTTCTGCGTCATTCTTGTTTCGGTCCGATCTGCACGCCAACCCGCGCCAAATCTGCTTGATTGTGCCAGATCCATTCCCGCAGTATCCAGGACGCCACCTCAGCCTTGTTCCTGCCATGCAGACCGACGGGTACCATCTGTTGCAACACACTATCAGTCGTCGCATCGACGGAGACCTGAAGCCGAACTGTGGGCACGCTGTTCTGCCTAGCCAACGAAATGTACCTAATTACAGTCTAGTTCCAGTGTATTTAGATACTGAAGCCAGATCAAGCGGAATCCACCTCTTTGCTCTTGCGACTGCTGTTCACTCATTGGCTCGTCGCCACGTGGAACTCCAGATCCGCTCAAGAGCCAAGAACCCGACCTCGAAGGGTATATGCCCCCCCACTTTACCTGCGGAGAACGGGTACCACCGAACGTAAAATGCAAAACAGCCTATCCCGTGCGTGCCGATTCGATAGGTTTAGCCCGAGAAGAGTGGTTCCATCGGCGAAAAAGGCATACCGGGTACTCGCAGGATTTCCAAAAAAGGATGGTCCCGGCGGGTCTTGGATGTTCAGTGCCTACGCCGGCGCGCAACTTGGCGATGACGGAAGCGAGCGGCGGGTCGCGACGACGACGCAAGACTTCGAACACGACCGGGATTATTCTGGAACACCGGAACTCAAGTATGCAGCCTCGACCCGCGCGAATGTCGTTTCCCAGTCGGTTCGCGGAACTCCTCCACCCGTTTTCGCAAAAGAGGCGCAGCTGAGGTTCGCTCAGCCCCGGTGAGGCTGTCGACGAATTGAGCCACCTGCAAGTTGTTGATTCTTGGTGAAATTTGGCCATGTCTCAGCATCAGACGACGTTCGGCAATTCTTCCTACGCGCTTGTAGCGCGTGGGTAAAGAACCTTATTGGGCAGATTTCGGTCGGGATCGATGGAACTTGACGATGTCGTCGGTGCTGACGGGACGGCTTGACGCTTCTGTTCCTCTCGTAATTCCGCAAGCATGACTCCTCGGAGAGTTGATGGTAGGGAGGCTATTGTCACTTATGTCACCGGTTTCCGTTATGCGAAATATTCAAGTCGAGACCCTCCCTCCCTGAACGAAGCTTGACCGCTTAGAACCGGACCATCATTAATGACGATTCGAGTCCCGCAAATTCCCGGACCCGTGACGCGAAGATCAGCGATAGATCGCCTCCGGGGACTGACGGACCGCGGCGATGCCGCCCAGATGACATGGAAAGCGAGAGCGATGCGGGAGGTGCTCCGCCCGGGAAAACAGATTTTCAGATGGTGGGCGCGGATACCAATAGAAAATGCACTGTGCCAAAACCCTGGCCGCACCGCGTCGCCAATCACGTTGTGATTGCCGGACTTCCGCCATCCCATAGGGCTGTGCCAAAACCTGATCTTTTGGGCTTGACGCCCGAAACGATGAGGTTCATACTCAGAACGGCTGGTGAAGATGTTGGAAGCATCCGCACCAGCCTAAATCCAGACAGAGATGTGAGCAATGTCCGAATCTAGAGCAACGGTAGCACCGAAGCGGAGACGAGTTCCGCGCAACAAACAGACGAATCCGACAGTGTTGCCCGTGACCTCCGCGCACTGCGGCAACGGCGGGGATTCTGTAAGAGTAGCAATTTACGCCCGCGTCTCGACCGCGGATCAGCAATGCGAGATGCAACTCCGCGACCTCCGGCAGTACGCCGCGGCCAGAGGCTGGGCCCTTGCGGGCGAGTATGTCGATAACGGCTGGTCCGGCAAAAACGCCGAGCGCCCGGAACTCCGGCGCTGCGTGGCAGACGCGAAGGCACGTAAGTTCGACGCCATCGCCGTCTGGAAGCTCGACCGTTGGGGTCGTACGGTGCAACAGCTTGTTAACGATATCCTCGATTTCGATTCTGCCGGAATCCGGTTTATCGCGATCACACAGGGAATCGACACCGACGCCAGCAATCCCATTTCGAGGCTACTTCTCCACATAATGGCGGCTTTCGCCGAGTTTGAGCGGGCGGTTATCAACGAACGGGTGGTTGCCGGCATCCGCAACGCACAGTCAAAAGGAACGCGTTCTGGGAGACCAATCGGACGCCCGAGGCGCATTTTCAACCGGGGGCAGGTGCTGGAGATGCGAAAGGCGGGTCTGAGTCTGGCCCAGATCAGCGCTGCCACCGGTCTGCCGAAAACGACCATTCGGCGGGTTGGCTGAGGGCCACGTATTCGGTCGAGTTGTTTGGCATTATCGGAAGCTATTCGGGCCATTAGCTCTATTGCAATGCGACCTAGGTTTGCGTCAAACTGATCCAAACGCGGGCGCCTGCATCGCGGATCGCAGCCTTCCTGAGTACTCCCTCGACGCACTGGCAGCGCACCTTGCCCGCCTTGCCCGCGCTGACCCTTCTGTCGCCGCTAGACTTACGGAACTCACCACCGGTACGCTTCTGCCGCAGCGCAGGGCCATCCTTGCCAAGACTCTCGCGTGGGCTGACACCGAAGCTTGCCTCGTGGCCTTTTTCTCGAGAAGAGACCGCATAAGGAAAATACCCGGTCGAATACCTTGGTTCCCCGTGCCGCAAACGACCTGAAGGCGCAGAGCTGGCGAAGCACGACCAGCGCCGTGCTAAATCCGCCTATAGCCTTCTTGCCCAGATTGAGGAATGGTGTCTGTGAATACGGGCGACCTACGTCCGAGCCGCGTCGTCCATTTCCGGAATCGGGCGAAATGTTGGCCGCCCATCGGACCCGCAAGGTCTGCGAGGCCATCACAGGTGGACCGAGTCAGCGCGCAACCTGAACCACGGGTCAGGTAAGATTTGCCAACGAGACGTACCGTGGTAGAGCAGGAACGTAGCTGAATTCGTGACCGTTTGCTTTCATTCCGTTTAGATTACACAACCTGGCGCTTCGCGGCGCATCGGGTATTTCCGACCGACGGTATTTTACGGTCCGAGAGAGGATAGCCAAAAAGAAGAGCTTGACGCTTACCGAGAATCCCATCCATGCCCAGTACATCGCTGCAATCATCAATGGGCAGGGGGAAGGTCACCGCCTTTGCCCGCACAGGTCTTGCGGCCGAAGCCGCCGACATAGATTTTGAAGTCGTCCTCCGGCAAATTACCTTTTAGGTCAGCGCAAATTAGGTTTTTCCGTTTCACGACATCGATCGAGTGCTCACTGATCGCCAACGATGGCGGCGCGGGTGCGCTGTAGTGCCTTGGCGCACTAAAACTTTCCGCGGCGAGTTGGAGTGTGTCGTTGTCTTCAAAACGGATGCCATAGCCCGAGCGCCGGGAGCTAAATCGGACCTCCGCCTCGCGAATTTCCGAAGCCGTAAAAAACCATTGACTTAACCAGTCAAGAATAGGGAACCTTGGCACTCCCCATATCTGCACGAGCCCCAATCTATCGAGAGATGCCACGCGAAGTCCGTCCTGGCTGAACGCAATATCTGAAACCTCCGCCGTATGTGGGATAAGGATAGGCATAGCAGTGCTCGAGAGGTCGATGACTCCCGCGAATTCCGAACTTCCGAATCCGAGAAGATTACCCTTGGGAGAATACTGGAGAGTGGAAATCTTTCCCTGCTCGTGTACATGGCGGACTTTGGCAAAGGCACTTCGGACTTTATCGAAGTCCATTACATAAATATCGCCATCTGAAGAGCCCACAGCCAGTTGAGGATTCTGTCCCTTAGCTCTGGGCCCCGAAAACGCAACAGATGTCACTGGCGCTGTTTCTGAGTGGTCTTTCCGATCTTCGGATTTCCAGTTTTGTTTCAATGCATCAAGTTGGATCGATCCTTGCTGGTTCCATCTGTCGTGCGGCTCATCGTAACCGTAAATTGTGACTGCTCCTTTAGTGCACTTTGGGACCTTTTGATCGACGCATTTACCAGGAGCAGAGTGGCCGACAAGAGCCATCATGCCTCGAAAATCCAAAGTCAACGACGTCACTGAGCGATCGGCTATCCTCGGAATATTAGACAATTTCCGATGGCCTTCGCGCCACACCTGAACCGCTCCTCCGCATGTCCATCCTATTGACGATCCATCACCGCTCACGCTCAGGTTGCAACCCGTTTCAGGATTCGTCTCCTCTATCTTTTCGCGAAACAACGTTGCCGGCTCCTGAGACGATGGCCTGCTGCCAAATGTCCACCCCGCAGCAACGCTATCGCTCGGGTCCCCACATACAGCCCCGATCGTGTGACCGTCGCCACTCCACGCCACCTGTTGTGCATTTCTGCATTTCGCATATTCCACGGATTTGCGTTCGTGCGTGGTGGCGTGCTTACCAATGAATGTTCGAATCGTCCCGTCGTCGCTAACGGATAAGGCTCGATGCTCTTCGACGTTTGCTTTATCTCGCAGGAAGGTCAGGGCCTGCACCGGTCTATTAAGGTCGTGGGCAACCTCAACTGTCTCAAATCCGTTGTCTGTTTCCCAAATACGCACGGTGCTGTCCCCCAATGCCAATCCAAGAGCGGCATCGTCATCTTGAAACTTAATATCATCCACCTGCGCACCAACAGCCTTCGACCATAACTCGCTCATCTCAGGCGACTTATCAAAAGCAAGAAGAGTGATTGCGCCGCGCCAAGCCACCGCAATGCTCTTGCCCGAATGGCTAAGCTTAAGCTTTGTTACGTTAGTCAATGGCACACCATTCAAGAGCAGCTCTTCAGGCGTGGATCCGCTAGTCCATCGACTTAATCTTCCCATCGAATCAATCAAAAACAACGGGGAATCCTCGTCATCGGCAAACTCTGCCGAAATGTTAGAAGTGGAGAGCGGTGCCGTCGGAATACCTATTTCACGATTGTCAAGATCCGTTGCAAATATCTCGCCCGATGGTTGGGGCTTCCGAATGTCGTCGATGACTTGATAGGATAATATGTGGTGGCCTGGCTTCAGCCGTAAGAAGCCTAACGTTTGGAATCTAGTGCTGCCCTCTGTTTTTCTTGAGATATGAACTCTTTTATTTGTAGGGTTCGAGCCGAGACCAAATGCAAATATATCGATACTCCCGTCGACAGACTGTTGAGCTATGGTCAAGATGTCTTCATTTTGTCCTTTCAGCGCGTTGTCAGCCATAACTGAAGTCATGGTCCTAGCCTCACATGGTAGCGTCTTAAGTACGGCACCGCTTGCCCCGTCTATGAGGTTCGTATTCCTACCCTCGCAAATACTTGCAGCGTATTTACCATCGTCCGTTACTGCCGCGATTTGCTGACCCTTCCAAGTCTGACTTATCGTTCGAGATACTAAATCCAAAAAGGACAAGCGCTGGTAACTTGCGCTCGCTGCGCCCGGGGCCAGCGTCGTTGCCTCCCGAAGAGCCACACTGCGAAGATCCGCCATCTGCGCAATGCCCATAAAATGACGGATTGATGCCGTTTTACCCGGCACGTTGCCATTTTGTGGGAAAACTATTTTAGAGGAAGTGATCGACTCGAAAGACTCCCAATCCTCGAGGTCCTGAGTCGTCGCAGATGGCGAATTGTTAAAGGACTCAATTTGAACTAACGCTGCCCGCTCTGGCGAGTAAGCACCAGATAAGCTCCGCAGTCCTCTAGATGTATTGACAAGTGTGTGAGCTTTGTTATCCTGCCAGAGTTTAATCGAAAGGTACGAAATCAATGCTGCTATCAAGATCACTCCGACAAATGCCAACGTACCCCATCTCAACATAATCTTGTTCCATCTCTTGTCCTGCTCGTCCTGATGGGCTTGTGTCTGCTGCTCAATGTTGTCCCTGAGGTAGTTGATGACGTCATCGTACGCCTGGTGCGGATTCCTGCCTCCGTAACGGCTACTCCACACAGCCGTCCATTGCTCTGGACTGCTGAGGTCTTTGCCAATGTACTTCCTGAGTGTGTCTGAAAGCGCTGGATCTCGAAATGCCAACCCTAGCCTCCGTGCATCCTTGACTCGGCGGAAATCTGCTGCGGAGTCTGCCTCGTCCTTAACCCAGTCCCGAAGCTTGCTCCAACCCCGTATCAGGCTTTCATGTGTGATATTTATCCTTGACTCGTCATCCGACGTTCGATTCGGAACTAGGGGATCATCCTCAAGAATTACTTGCACAAGGAACGATACATCGTCAGCCATGAACCTTCGCAGCACTGAGTTGACGGCTTTTCGATCAGCGGGCTTGTCACGTCCGGTCACAGCATAAATGTCGGCAAGAGTCGCAAAATCTCTTACAATTCGGCCAGACACATCAAGTCTGGTAATACGCTTGAAAATCGTTTCAGTCAAGGACTGATCGGCTGGCGCCAGAACGGAGTAGATTTCTTCGGCGTGTTTGTTCAAGGCCTCTGAGAACTCGCCGACTCCGCGATAATCATCTACAGTAATGTTCGTACGGGGTTGTGACTTGTACCAAAGATACATTAACGCATGTTGAAGTCGCGGCAGGTTTCGTGGATCGTCGTTCACCTCGCCAAGCAGCCTGTTCGCAACCGCCGGTGTAATACTCTTTGCTGGCTCCCCGAGGTTAGATGGAAGGTGAATGGCGTC
>Ga0206810_1076_pt1 | contig 10489 bp, 7 predicted proteins | sample Alteio_BWOrgCont_56_FD_152889 | JGI IMG/M metagenome (GOLD analysis project Ga0206810, IMG submission 152889) | Enriched cells from forest soil in Barre Woods Harvard Forest LTER site, Petersham, Massachusetts, United States -... | ecosystem: Environmental > Terrestrial > Soil > Temperate forest > O...
ATCTGCCGCAGCTTATCGGCGTCGAGGTTATTCAAAGCCACATCGACGGTTTCGTCGCACAGCACAAGCTGACTACCGTTCACCGAACTGACGGTCGCCTTCTTCATGAACGTATTCATGCTGTTCCAGTTGAAGATTCCGAGCAAATGGATGGCGAGGCTGTGTGTGGTTTTCGAGATATTGGTTACGGTTGACGCCAGTTCCCGGATACCCGCGAGCTGAGCGCCGGGCCTGGTCATGGCGGTGAAGTCACCGGTCAGCGCCGCCATTAGTGCGGCTCTGCCGGATGCGTCGAGCGCGTCCGGATTGATCTCGTAAACGAAAACGGTGTTCTGCGATTTGCTCTTATCGAGAGCGGCCTTGAACGATAACTGGAGAGATTTGCAAATGGCGGCGTCGATGGCCGCCTTGATGGCGATGGTGAGGTTCGTCACCTGATCGGCAGGCATCTCCTGTTTGAGGCGGCCGACCTCCTGGGAGGAATTTGGACTGACTTTGTCGAGCAGGAACGACAGCGCGTCCTGATCTCCGACGTTAGCCGATATCCCGGCTGACGCGGTCAGGCTGGTTTCGAAATCGCTGGTCCCGGTGACGCTGACCGAGAGATGCAGAAGACCGCTCGGCAGTTTGGCGACGGTAAGCGTGTGGTCGGAGGTGTGGGTTACCGATGCCTCAAGGTTTACCGAACCCCCTGCCTTGATCGCGATCGCGGGCAATTTGGGAATCGGGACGGTGGCCAGTGGGTTGTTCAGGAAGCTGTAGGTGACCGAGGCGCTGAACTTCAGCGAGCCGGATGCATCGAGTTGGCAGATGGCGTTGTCCGGCAGCAGGCCGATATCTTCAATGCTGTGCGGAATCGTCAGCGCGCCGAGCGCCCGCGAAATCGCAGCACCGATGGCGTCGCTGTCTGCCGCAGCGACGTAGCTGGTCAGTGTAAAGCTGGAATTGTCGCAGATCCCGAAGGTAAAGTCGCTGACCGTGGCTGTGTCCCCGACAGTCATGGTTCCCTTCAGCGCGAACGAGACCAGATTGCCGATGGCGGGGTCGGCTATGTTCACTGATGACAGAATCGTTTTGACGTTGTCGCCCTTCAGCAGCCCGAGCGAGGTGGAGGCGCCCGTCTGTACGGTGAGCGTGGTCTTTTCGACGGCGAATTTGCCTGCTCCGGCTGGGGATAGCTGGATCGGGAAACCGGAGACGTCAGTCGCCCTCACGGTTTGAGCAGCGACGGTTTCAAAGCCGTGGGGGGCCATTAAGCGAAGGTCTTGCTTAAGGTACTGCTTGAGTGTCCTGTTGTTGTCGGGGAACGACGCGTTCAGATCAAGGTTCGTATTATTCGTGAGATTTATGGTTGGCATATTGGTTTCGTAAGCGTTAGCTTAATTTTGTTCGGCGTCCATATGTAAGTGAAGAAAACGATCACATAACGATAGTCCATCGCGGATCGCTCCCTGGCGATCGAGGCAAAACAAGGCTTCGGACGCTATAGAATCATGGGAATGCAAGGTAACCCGAAGGTCATTGCCGCATTGAACGAAGCGTTGAAAGAGGAACTGACTGCGATCAATCAATATTTCCTTCATGGGGAGATGTGCGAGAACTGGCATTATTCAAAACTCGCCGATCATATCAGGAAGGAATCGATCGATGAGATGCGTCATGCAGAGGCGTTGATCGAGCGAATTCTGTTCCTCGACGGCATTCCGATCATGACCGAAGCGATGCAATTGACGATCGGGTCCAATGTGCAGGCGCAGCTCGAAAGTGATCTCAACCTCGAAATCAACGCGGTCGCGATGTACAACCGTTTCGTCCAGCTGGCGCGCGACGAAGCCGACAACGCTTCGCGCGAACTGTTTGAACGGCTGCTCCGCGACGAAGAGGCGCACGTCGACTGGCTTGAGGCACAGGTCCACCAGATCAGGGAACTCGGCTACGAACGGTACTTGAGCCAGCAGATTCGGGAATCGTGAGTTCCATTGAGACATCCGGCATTGGATAGGTGCTGATACTGCGGCGGATCCGGCATCCGATCACAAGCTTTAAAAAAAATCTCGCGTTGAAACGAAACACCTTACGTTACAGGCGAGCAACCATCGCTTCTACTCGCGTGTACAATCCAGGCGGTACCTGGCCTTGGCCGGAGTGCTCGGCTCTCTAGAGAGTCAAAATGCCGGAATGGTCTGCCTCGCCGCAAGGGGTTGGAGTCCAACCCACAGATCCTTGAAAACTTAATACTTAAGCCCCGGTGCCCCGGGTGTAGTCATGCCACTCCGCTCCGCGGACCAGGAGCCGGCTGAAGATCGATTCAGACGGGAAAAGGCAGGATCGCAAAACAAAAATTTCCGAACAAAGTGAACCTGACATCGGACAAATACGGAGGCGCTTCGGCGGGCGCCGCAACCACCCGTTGTTACCATAAAGCTTTCCCCAACATGGCCTTGCGCTTCTACAACACGCTGACCCAGGAGGTCCAGCCGTTCGTCCCCGCCCACCCGAACGGCGTCCGCATCTACACCTGCGGACCAACCGTTTACGACTACGCGCACATCGGCAACTTTCGCACCTTCGTCTTTTACGATCTGCTGCGCCGGGTGCTTCACCTGAACGGCTACAAGACGGACCACGTCATGAACATCACCGACGTGGACGACAAGATCATCCGCAACGCCGTCGCACAGGGCAAGTCCCTTGAGGACTACACCGCGATCTACACCGAAGCCTTCCTTGCCGATTGCGACACCCTTCGCCTGGAGCGGCCAGAGCGCATCGCCCGCGCCACCGAGCACATCCCGGAAATGGCCGCTGCGATTCGCAAGCTCGAAGAAGAAGGCCACACCTACCGCAGCGACGGTTCCGTCTACTTCCGCATCTCCACGTTTCCGGGCTACGGCAAGCTCTCGCACAACGATTTCGACGGCATGGTCGCCGGCGCGCGCGTCGATGCCGACACTTACGACAAGTCCGACAGCCGCGACTTCGCATTGTGGAAAGCGCCCAAACCGGAAGAGCCGTCCTGGGACACGGAGATCGGTTCGGGCCGCCCGGGCTGGCACATCGAATGTTCCGTCATGGCGATCGAGTTCCTCGGTGCCACACTGGACATCCATGCAGGAGGAGTCGATCTCATCTTCCCGCATCACGAGAATGAGATCGCGCAATCGGAAGCCCTGACGGGAAAGCCCTTCGCTCGATACTGGCTGCACTCCGAGTTTCTGCTGGTCGATGGCCAGAAGATGTCGAAATCGCTCGGCAACTTCTATACCCTTCGCGATCTTTGTGCCGATCGCGGATTCGCGCCCGAGGCCATTCGCTATCTTCTGGCTTCGGTGCCTTATCGCAAAGGCCTGAACTTCACCATGGACGGCCTGCGGTCGGCCACCACGTCCATCGAACGTCTTCGCAATTTCAGCCTCCGCCTCGACTCCGCGAAACTGCAGCCAGGCGCGAGCGAGCGCATGGAAGAACTCTCAGGGGCCGCGCAGAAAACCTTTCGGGAATCGCTGGACGACGACATCAACACCGCGGAAGCGCTTGCGGCTGTCTTCGAGTATGTTCGCGAAGCCAACGTAGCGCTCGATGGCGGGGAGTTTCTCGCCGGCAATGTCGCTTCCGCGCGCGGGCTGCTCGACCAGTTCGATTCCTTTTTCGACGTGCTAAAACCCTCGCCGGTCGCGGGCGGTCTCTCAGACGAAGAGGTCCATACGGTGATTGCCGCGCGTACCGCGGCCAAGAAAGCCCGTGACTTCCCGCGCGCGGACCAGATCCGCGCTCAACTACTGGAGAAGAACATCATCCTCGAAGATACAAAGGATGGCATTCGCTGGAAACGCAAATGAAACTCAATACACGCGCCGTCCATGCCGGCGACCGTAAAAGGGCCGGATCCCAAAGCACGAAACACCAAAGTACAAAACAATGGGTGCCGGTGACCGCTCCCATTTACACTGCGGCGAGTTATTTCTACGAGGACGCGGCCGATCTCGACCGCGTGTTCGCGAACGAGATGCCGGGCCCCAGCTATGCCCGTCACGGCAATCCGACCAACGAAGCACTGGAAGAACTCGTAACGTCGCTCGAGTGCGGGCTCGAATCGGGCGCGGGCGCGCTGGCCTGCAGTACGGGCATGTCCGCCTTGCATATGGCCATTCTGACGGCGCTGCTGGACCAGCGGCGCGTCATTCTGGCCGCAAGCGCTCTTTACGGCGCGACCATCAATATGCTGATGAAGGTGCTCGAACCGTCGGGCATCGAAACCGTCTTTGTCGATTTCTGCGATGAGCAGGCGCTCGCCGAAGCGATCGCCGAACACCGCCCGGGCGCTCTGCTCATGGAGACGATCTCGAACCCGCTCCTGCGCGTCGCCCCGCTTGATCGCATCGCTGTTATGGCAAAAGAAGCCGGGGTGCAGTTGATCGTCGACAACACCTTCGCCACGCCGCTGATTACCCGGCCGCTCGAACTTGGCGCGACGTTCTCCGTGCACAGCCTGACGAAGTACCTCGCCGGGCACGGCGACGTGCTGGGCGGCATCATTGTAACCACTACGGAAAACCTCGAGGCGCTGCGCTCAATGGCCCGTTCGCTCGGTCCGGCCCTCGGACCTTTCGAGGCATATCTTTCCATGCGCGGCATCAAGACCTTCCCCCTTCGCATGGAACGCCAGTGCGGGAACGCCTGCCGTCTCGCGAGCTGGCTGGCGACGCATCCCGCCATCGATAAGGTGAATTTCCCGGCAGACCCGAAACACCCCGACGCCGGAACGATCAAGCGCCTCTTCGCGCCCAATCTCTATGGCGCGATACTGAGCTTTGAAGTAAAGGGCGCGGACCGTGAGGGTATCTTCCGCGTAATGAATTCCCTTAAAATGATCGTGCCGGCGACATCACTCGGCGACGTGCAGACCATGGTGCTCTATCCCGCAATGGCTTCACACCGCGACCTTTCGCCGAAGCACCGGGCGCGGCTCGGAATCCATGACAACCTGCTTCGGCTTTCGACCGGCATCGAAGCTGTGGAAGACATCATCGCCGATCTCGATCAGGCGCTTTCATGACGCGGGCGCTCCTGAGTTGCGCCTTGCTTCTGGCCGCGGCGACCGCAGCCAGCACGGCCGACTCGGAAGCGTCGGAGCTCTTCCGTAAAGTTCGAGCAAAGGTGCTGGAGGACGTCAGCCACGTGCCGCGCTATACCTGCGTTCAGACCATCAACCGGGCACAATATCGTCCGCAGTACGGAGCGCGACCGGCTAATTGCAGGGACCTGATTGCCGCGCGCAAACAACTCGCATCACTCGGCTATCTGCTCTCACGCGACCGTGTTCGCCTGGACGTTGCAATCGTGGATGGCGCGGAAACATTCTCCTGGGCGGGCGCCCGCCGGTTCGAAACCAGCCATGTCGACGAGCTGGTGACGTCCGGTACCACAGGCAGCGGCGAGTTCGTATCTTTCCTGATCAGCATCTTCGGGCCGGATGCGAACGCCATCTCCCGGCTCCGCCCGACGCTCTTTGCCTACAGCATCCCCGCCGAAAAAAGCCATTACCGCTACCGTACAAACGGCCCGGAACGAACCGCCGCGTATCACGGCACTTTCGTGGTGGACCCCGCAACCGCGGAGCTGAAACGTTTGACAGTTGAGACCGACGACTTCCCGCCGGAAGAAGCCGCGTGCAGCGTGGAAGACACCATGGACTACCATCGCGTGAAGATCGGAAACGGCGATTTCCTTCTGCCTGAGGTCGCGGCCATGAACGTTCTCTACAATTCGGGTATCGAGTCCGTGAACGAAACCCGCTATTCCGAGTGCCACGAGTATGCGGGCGAGTCGACCATTCGCTTCGACGACGGAACGGCCACACCCCCAGACGCTCCGTCGGTCCCGGCTAAGATAAGCGCACCTCCGCGCCCTCTGCCTTCCGGTCTGCATTTCCGAATCGGCCTGACTTCTCCCATTCACTCCGAGACGGCGGCGGCCGGGGACGCCATCACGGGGGTAGTACTTCGCGATGTCAAAGACCGGAAACTCGGCGTCATCGCGCGCAAGGACGACGTCGTTCACGGACGAATTCTGCAGATTGAGCAGCGCATGTTCCCCTTGCCACACTGGACGCTGGCGATCCGCTTCGATGGTCTGGACCACGGAAGTGCGGAACAGCCGCTCTCACTGGAACTCCGAGATGGGAGCCGTGGCGTCTTCATTTTTGAGCAGGCCGGGGATATCGTGATCGACCAGAGCTTCCACTCCGAGTGGGAGACCCGCTGACTCGATTCCGGCACAACGGGATCAAAACCCTCACGCGTTAATATTTTACGCCTCTATCCCTCGTCGGTCATCAAAGGACACTGAAAGACCGATGCGTCTTATGTCGCAGGACGTTATCCACGACTGGCATCAAGTTACAGCTGCCAGGGCTCGTCATTTTTTACCGACTTGAAGGAGGAACGCGAAGTGTGTGCTGAGAATATCTGGGTGGCCCAACCGATGACACGGATCGTCGCCGGCGCGACCGATGGATACGTTTCGCAGGAGGTTTCGTAATGCGAAGAGGACTTGGATTCGTCGTCATGGCGATGATCACAGCAGCTACGGCTTACGCTCAAAGTGACCATTACACCCCTGGAGCGTTCAATATCCGCGACCTCGCCCTGCCCCCCGTCCCCGGTCTGTATGGGGCGGTATATAACTACGGCTATTTGACCAACGACCTCAAGGATAGCAACGGCGACCAGGTGAACTCCGTCACCATCACAGGCCCGGGCGGGCGTTTGAGTACAACGATTAACGTAAAAACGAAGGTCGACCTCTACGCGCTGATTCCAGCTGTTATCTGGGTTCCGAAGGCGAAGATACTGGACGCCACATACGCGCTTTTCGTTGCCCCGACTTTCGCCAACGCGAGTCTTAGCGCGTCACTATCCCGCGTCGATGGAGCTGGTTTGAACGCCGCGAAAGCCCAGTTCAACGTAGGCGATACCTTCGTGGCGCCCTTATGGCTGGATTGGAGCGGGAAGCATTACGACATCGGCCTGAACTACGGTTTCTATATCCCCACGGGAAAATATACCATCAACACTTACAATGTCCCGATTGTTGGCCCGGTGCGCGTCGCGGCGGCGGACAACGTCGGCCTCGGCTTCTGGGAGAACCAGACGCAGTATATCTATTACTATTACCCCTGGGCCGACAAGAGAATGGCGATCCAGAACGCTCTAACATGGGAAATCGACGAGAAGACAAGGGGTTTCGATCTTACCCAGGGGCAGTATGTCACCTGGAATTGGGGCGTAAGCGAGTACCTTCCTCTGAAGAAAGACCAGTCTGTCCTGGGCGAACTGGGCGCCGCCGGTTATGGCAACTTTCAGGTTTCGGATAACACCGGGACGGATGCTCGCAATCCCGGTAATCTCGAGAGAGCATTCGCAGCGGGAGTACAGGTTGGTGTGACTATTCCGAAGAAGCTGATCGTGTTTAACTTTAAATGGATGCATGAGTTCGAGGTGGTGAATCGCTTCGAGGGCACGGTGCTCACTTTGAGTCTTACTGCCAGATTGTAGTTGCTTCTGGGTGATTCTGCGCGGCCCTCAGCAAGCCTGGATGGCCGCGCACGTCACTTTCGAGTGAAAGGCCTGCAGAGCGAGGCAATCTCGCGTTCAGTAAGCGGTCGCCACTGACCGATCTTCAATCCGGCTATCTCAATCGGACCAATCGCCGTACGCACCAGCTTCAGAACTTTGCTGTCGACGGCCTCGATCATTCGCCGCACCTGACGGTTGCGGCCCTCGCTAATGCGGATCTCGATGTGGGAGTATTTCCCGGAATCCCGCACCCGTCTCACCACCGCAGGGCGCGTTGGGCCATCGCTTAATTCCACTCCGGCCCGCAGTTTCTCCAGCCCCTCGTCGGCGAGGAGCGTTGAGCACTTCACGAGATAGGTTTTCGCGATCTTGTGGTCGGGATTCGTAAGCTGCTCCGCGAAACGGGTATCGTTCGTGAGGATCAACAGCCCGCTGGTATCAAGGTCCAGACGTCCGGCAGGCGAAACGAATGTTTCGACGTCAGCGATGAGATCGTAGACGGTCGGCCGGCCTTCGGGGTCTTTATAGGTGGTTATATATCCGGTGGGTTTGTAGAGCAGGATGTAAACGCGCTGTCTCGATTCGAGCGGTTTCCCATCGAAAAGAATGCGGTCGCGGTCGAAATCGACCCATAGATCCGGATCTTCGACGATTCTGCCGTTCACACTGACGCGCCGCGCGTGAATCCAGCTCCGGGCTTCGCTCCGCGAACCAATGCCCGCCTTGGACAGAACGCGTTCGAGCGTTTTGGTCTTCAGTGCCGTTTCACCTTAATGGAGAACGACCTTTGCCAGGCCGGTGTTGCCGCCGCTATCGGAGACTCTCAGCACCAGCAGATGTTCACCGGCGGGAACCGCTTCGATGCGAAAGCGGAACTGCTCGGCAGGCGAATCGAGGATACCGTCCACCGGCGAAACGGGAGTCCATGGGCCGGCGTCGATCGAGTACTCCGCGCGGCGTAACGCCGACGCAGCATCACGCGCGCCGAAATTGACGTCCACACCGCTCCCCGTCCGGTTCGCCGATTGAACGTCGATAACGGGAGGCGTATTGTCGATGAGAACAGGTGAACTCACAAGATCCGCTTCCTTCGCAACGGCGGGTGCATTGGCTTCGCGATCGGACGCGGTTACCTTGAAGTAGTAGCGGCCGTCGGCGAGCGCATCGCCATCGATCGTGTAAGTGCTCTCGTGAAGATCCTTCTTCAGGGGCTTCCATTCCCGTTCGCCTTCGCCGCGGAAATCTACCTCATAGACCAGTTTGGCGCTGTCGGGATCGTCGGCCGACCAGGAGATGAGCAACTGCTGCTGGGCAGCGCGGGACAGCGTTTGAGTGGGTGTTCCGGTCGAGCTCAGCGGCGCCGCGTCGCCGCTATCGGTGACGGTGACGCTGTAAGGAGTGTTCGCTGCGCTTGTCGAAGATGTGCCGTGCGAAACGGTGGGCGTCGCCGTCACCGTGGTCAATACCGTTACGGAGTGCACCACCGGAGGATTGTTCTGCGGCAGATAGGCCGCGCTGATATTCTCCAGCATTGCGCCGGTTCCCGAGAGCGCGACTTCGTACTGCAGAAAGCGCGCATTGGGGCTCGGAATCTGCGGATCGCCGCTACCCGATTCGCTTAGAGGCTGCGACCACTCGCACCACGTCGTATCGGGGCGAATGCTGTTTCCGCTTCGCGTCCTTACCGTGACATTGCCCGCGCCGTTCTCGGCCTGCCAGCGAATCCGGCCCCACTGCGCAACGCTCCCTGCATCGAACACGGGCGATTCATATGTCCCCTGGGCGCCGTTCGCCCCGAGGCGGTAGATCTTTCCCATATTGCCGGTCGCGGCAAGCAGCGAACCGCGCCACTGAAGCAGGCGCGTGGCCTGGGACTCGTTCGTCTGGGCCACCAGAGTCAGCTTGCGGTCCTGCGAGAGTTGATAAATGCGTCCGTCGTCGTCAGTGGTGAAGTAGATTTGACCGCCGCTGCCGGGAAGGACGTCATAGACATTTTCTTCTTTTGAACTCCACAGCGTGTCGACCGTATTATCCGGGTTGATGCGATAGATCGCGCTTTTCTCAACCGAACCGGTATCGGCACTGATCGACGTTGTCGCCGCGGTTACGGCTGGAGTTGCGGGCGCGGGAACGGCCTCCTGCGGTTTGGCAGGGGGATTGGGATTCGGGTTGATGTTGCCGGTGTCGGCCGTAACGGTCACGGTTGTCGTCGCTGTCGGGGTTGCGTCCGAGGACACGCTCTGAGTCGACTGCGAGCCCTGAATTTTCTTCGCCAGCGAGCCACCGAGCGCAACAGCATAGATACTGCCATCAGGATTTGGCGCCACCGCGCGAATTTCGGGAAGATTTGAGTCGTAAAGCGCAAAGGCTTTGTCTTTGGCCGTAATTCGATACAGAATGCCGTTCGGTTCGGTACCCGCGAGCAATCGGCCCTGAGTGTCGAGCATCAGCCCCGTGACGTTTCCCTGGCCAGTGGCGTAGTATTCCTCGCCCTTACCTGCGCCTGTGATGCGAAAGACACGGCCGTCATCGCCCGTTCCCGCGTATAGAGTTCCGTCGTCCGCCAGCGCCAGCGACCAGATGTACTTGGCCTTTGGATCGAAGTATTCCGAGGCCTTGCCGTTCTCGATTCGATAAACCTTGCCATCGGGAGAACTCGCCGCGTAGATCACGCCCTTCTTGTCAGCAGTTATGGCGAAAACCTCCGGTCGGTCGGCCGTCCACAGCAGCGACGCCTTTCCGGTCTGGTCGATACGAAAGACGCGACCGCGATTTCCCGTGGCCGCATAGAGAGCGCCGTCCGGACCCGAAGCCACGCTCCAGATCACCGGCTGCTCCGAGGTAAACAATGTATCCAGCTTCGGCGCCAGCGACAGCCGGCCGTCGCGTCCGAGCGATACGCCATCGAACTT